>Ga0194128_10000125_pt1 | contig 130539 bp, 97 predicted proteins | sample TA2KigCa65mmetaG_FD_148650 | JGI IMG/M metagenome (GOLD analysis project Ga0194128, IMG submission 148650) | Freshwater microbial communities from Lake Tanganyika, Tanzania - TA2015037 Kigoma Deep Cast 65m | ecosystem: Environmental > Aquatic > Freshwater > Lake | place: Tanzania: Lake...
CACGATGAACGGCAGGTCACGACGCTTCGCGAGTTCGATTTGCCTGCGAAAGTAATCGATCTGCACATCGAACGGCGTGTGGTCCCAATACCGATCCAGTCCCGTCTCGCCAATCGCGATCACTTTCGGTGACGAAGCCAGCCCTTCGATCGCCTCCCAATCTCCCGGTTTGGCCTGCACCGCATAGTTTGGATGGATGCCAACCGAAGCGAACACATTCGGGAATCGCGTCGCCAGCGCGATCGTGGCCCGGCTGCTCTCAACCGTCGTCGCTACGGCGAGCATCGTCGTCACACCGGAAGCGACGGCCCTCACGATCACTTCGTCAGCGTCCTGGCTGAAGGCGTCTTCGTCCAGATGAGCGTGTGTGTCGAACAGCATTTGGCCGCCTCACGACGGATTAGGCCGCCGCTTTCAACGCCGCCAAAACCTCTTGTTCGTTCTGGCGGACGGCGATCAACAATTCCTGCGACCCATCGCCGCCGGGCAACGTCGTGACTGCTCGATTCAGCGACTCGACAACCAACGTCTGGCTGGAGATCAGATGCTTGATCAAGAAGTGCAGCGACACGTAATGCAAGTCGGTGAAATCGGCCGAATAACTGCCGAACTCGACGCGGGCCTGACGCGATGCGAGATGCTCAATCAGCATCGCGATCGATCCCTTTTGCCGAGCAACGCACTGATCGAGCATTGTTTTTAGCTTTGAACCCTCAGCCCCGACCGATGTCCACGGCCAAATTTCACCGACGTACTGCAAGAAGCAGCCCGACAGTTGCCGCTGCACACGGTTCAGGATTTCCAATTCGGTCGAGAGTGCCATGAACGATTTCGAGTTTCAGATTTCGAGTTTCGAATTTCAGACTCATCGCCCCGTCAGCAATACCGACGCGACATGATGAAACGTCTCCGCGAACCCAGCCGGAAACAGCCCCAGTCCCAGGACCGGCAAACAGACCATGAGCACAAATAGACCGACCGGCATCAGGTCGTAGGTCACTTTGCGAGCACCGTCCGGCCGCGGCTTGACGTACATCGCCTTCAAAATGCGAATGTAATAAAAGAGGCTGAAGACCGTGTTGATCGCTCCGGCTGCCAGCACCAACCACATCACCCAATGCACCGAAGTCGCTTTGAAGACCGAGTAAAAGATCGCGAACTTGGCGAAGAAACCACCCATCGGCGGCAGGCCGATCAGGCTGAAGACACAAATCGTCATCCCGAAACAGAGCACCGGGCACTGAGTTCCCAAACCGTTGTAGTCGTCCAGCTCTTCACTGAAGATCTGGTTGCGAATCAACGCCACAATTGCGAAGGCTCCCAAGTTCATGAACAAATACACAAAGAGGTAGTACATCAACCCTTCGATGCACGAGAGGGACGCCACATCTGCCTCCGCCCCGGCCTGTTTGCTGAATCGCAGCACCAGCAACGCCGACACTGACATCAGCATGTACCCCGCATGTGCGATCGTCGAATACGCCAACAGACGCTTCATGTTCGACTGGCCATAGGCCGAAAGATTCCCGAACGTTGCCGTCGCCGCACCGAGCACCCCCAAGCCGATCCCCAGCGCGAAGGCGATGCTCGACACTTCTTTGGATTGACCGGAGAACGCCAAGCCAAATCGCACCAGCAGCGCGAACGCACCCGCCTTCGACGCGACCGACAGGAACCCTGCCACTTCCGCCGCAGCACCTTCAAACGCATCGGGACACCAGAAGTGGAACGGGAAGACCGACAACTTGAAGGCCAGTCCCACCAGCACCATCAAGCTGGCCAATACAATCGTGCGATTCGTCGGATCGCTGATCCCCTGCCCTTGGGCGACGATCATGCTCAACCGCTCAGCCATCTCCGGCAATGAACCGGTCCCTGTGAGGCCCGCCAGCAAGCTGATGCCGTACAACATCACGCCCGCCGCACCGGCTCCGTAGACCACGTATTTGAGTGCCGCCTCGCTGCTTTGCCGGCGGCCTTTCATAAAACCGACCATCGCGTAGCTGGGAACGCTGGTCATCTCGACGCCGATGAACACCATCAGCAGATGATTGGCCGAGGCCATGATCATCATGCCGATCGTCGCTCCAATCAGCAGCGTGTAGAAGTCCGGTGCATCCTCGCGATCCGGAATTCCGGTCAGCACAGTCAACGTGATTGTCAGGATCAAAAACAGACTCAGAAACATCCGGAAAAACGTCGAGAACTCGTCGAACTTCAGCAACCCGGTAAAGAGTGTCTTGACTTGTAACGCCTCACTCGGAGTAACCAGCTGGTCGAATTGAGACAACGTCCAGCCAAACGCGGTGAAGGCGCCCAACAGGGCGATCCATTGTGTCGGCACTCGCCAGACCAACGGCAGGATGCGGCACAACAACAGAACGACAATCGTGCCGCTCAGTACCAATTCCGGTACGAACAGCCCGACCGAAGTCTTCGTCGATTCGACCAATTGGTCGACTAGAGAACCGATATCGTGCATAGTGAATTTTCAGTCGTAAGTCCGCCTGAAATGGCGAACCTACTTTTGGGTCGTCTGCACGTCGCCGTGCGGTTTTGGAGTGTTCTGGTAGCCTTCATCGAGTGATCTCACCAACTTCGCCATCGGCTTGTCGGTGTAGTCGAACACGAAGTTCGGGTACACGCCCAAGGCGAAACAGGGGACGATCAGCGCCCAGCCGATCGCCTGCTCGCGTGAGTTCATCGGAGTGATTGCTTCCGGGTGAGGTCCCTTGTAGGCCGGTCCGAGATACACGCGCTGCAGCGCCCACAAAATGTAACCGGCCGTCAAGATCACGCCGCTCGCCGAAACGATCGCCAACGTCTTCGAAAAGTTCCAAGCACTCAGCACGACGAAGACTTCGCCGATGAACCCGCACAGACCGGGCAGACCCAAGCCGGCAAAGAAGATCACCGCCGCCATGCCAGAGTACCTCGGCATCAACCCGGCCAACCCGCCGAACTGGTTGAGGTCGCGATGATGGACTCGGTCGTAAATCACGCCGACGCAAAAGAACATGCCGGGTGACGAAACACCGTGAGCGATCATCTGGAACATCGCACCGCTCATTCCCATCAACCAGTAGTTGGCACCTTCTGCGGCACCGGTCACTTCGTTGATCTTCCAGACGGCGATCCCCAGCAGAACATAACCCATGTGGCTAACCGAACTGTAGGCCACCATTCGCTTGAAGTCGGTCTGAGCCAGCGCGGCGAACGCTCCGTAGACGATGCTGACAACGCCAATCGCCACCAGGGCATACGAAGCGTATTGCGCTCCGTACGGGCACAGCGGATAAGCGATGCGGATGATTCCGTAACCGCCCAGTTTCAACAGCACCCCCGCCAGAATCATCGAGATCGGCGTCGGCGCTTCAACGTGAGCGTCGGGCAACCACGTGTGGAACGGGAAAGTCGGCACCTTAATCGCAAAGCCAATGAACAACAAAATAAATCCCGCGACCTGCAAGCCGGGGCTGAAGACGTTCCCTTGAGCCGCCCACTTCGCGAGTTCCAACAAGTTGAATGAACCAACGCCATTTCCGGTATGCGACGCGCTGGCGAAGAAATACATCAACATGGCGATCAGCATCAGCACGCCGCCAGCTAATGTGTACAGAAAAAACTTGATCGCCGCGTACTCGCGACGCGGGCCGCCCCAGATGCCGATCAGGAAATACATCGGCAGCAGCATCACTTCCCAGAAGACGTAGAACAGGAAGAAGTCGAGCGCGAAGAACACCCCCATCACGCCTGTTTCCAGAATAAGGAACAGAATCAAATAACCTTTGACGTGCTTCTCGATCCCCCACGAGGCCAGCATCGAGATCAGGAACACGAATCCCGTCAACACAACCAACGTCAGACTGATCCCGTCGTAGCCAATCCGATAGTAGATGTTCCAACTCGAAATCCACTCCTTGGCAACAACCTGCTGAATGCCGCCGTCCGCCGGTGCGTAGGTCCCCAGCAAGGCGACCGACAGGGCGAACGTGATCGCCGTTCCGACGAGCGTCCAGACACGCATAAATTCGACCGCGGTTTTGTCTGCAAAGATCAACAAGAACGCGAAGATCGTCGGGACGAAGATGATTAAGTTGGACAGCACTTCGGGACTAAACATGGTCCGTTTCCCTATGGAGTACGGTGTGTCAGCACCGCTTTGAATTTCTCGGAGTTTGCCGATGGTCATTAATCTCGTCAGCCGGCTTACTGACGCGATCCAAAGCGGCGATAACCCGCCGCACTGCAAATTCAACCTTTCGGATACAGCGCGAACAGCAACACAAACAACGTCACCACACTGACGGCGATGAACGTCACATACTGACGAATTTTTCCGGTCTGCACGTTGCGGAGGCTGATTCCCAGCGAGTGCGTCGAGTTCCCCATCAGATTGACGATGCCGTCAATGACTCCCTCATCAAACTTGCGATCCCATTTCGAGACTGCGATCCCCATTCGCACGAATGTGTGCAAGATTTCGTCGAACACAAACTTGTCAATCGCCGCCGCGAACTTGGCGACGACATGCGCCGGCTTCACGAACATGACATCGTAGAGGTCATCAAAGCCCCACTTGTTGGCCAGGAAGGCGTGAACTCCACTGGCTTGCCGCTGGATCTCGTCTGGATTGACGACTCCCTTGCCGTAGATCAAGTACGAGAGCGCCATCCCCACGAACGCCGCCAGCAAGGCGGCTTGGCCGGCGCTGGCATGTGAATCCTCAATGGCCTGATGGCTGGGAAGCGACACGGAGTTCGCCGCCTCAAAACCGTGATGCACGTGAACCGGTTCGCTGTGATGCAACACTCCAAACAGGCTGCCGTGATGCTCGCCACCGAGGGCGCAGAACGCCGCGAAGAAAGACAAGACCAACAACGGCGCGGTCATGACCCACGGCGATTCGTGAACGTGTTCGTGCAGGTGCTGATCGCGCGGTTTGCCGAGGAACGTGTAGAACCACAACCGGAACATGTAGAACGACGTGATTCCCGCTGTCAGCAACGGAATCAGGAACAGCAGGAAGTGGAGCGGATTGAGCTTCGTGTAGGCCAATGCTGTGGCCAGAATCGCATCTTTGGAATGGTATCCCGAAAACGACAGGACATAACCGTGGTCCTCATAAACGGACAGGTACGGGACGAACGACCAGAACTTCAGATAGATGCCGGGAATCGCTAAGCCGGCGATCGCGATCACTCCGACCAGCATCGTCAGGGCGGTGATCGGCATCTTGCGGAGCAGGCCGCCCATCTTGGGCATCTCTTGCTCGTGATGACAACCGGCAATCACGCTGCCGGAGCAGAGGAACATCAGCGACTTGAAGAACGCATGCGTGATCAAGTGAAACAAGCCGGCCCCCCAACCACCGACACCCAGACCAAGCATCATGTAGCCGAGCTGGCTGATCGTCGAATAGGCCAGCACCTTCTTGATGTCCGTCGCGACAATCGCAATTGTCGCGGCGACGAACGCGGTAATGCAGCCGACGTAGGCGATGACCAGCAACACTTCGGGGACGAACATCGGATAGAACCGTCCCGCCAGATAGACGCCTGCCGCGACCATCGTCGCCGAATGCACCAGAGCGGAAACCGGAGTTGGACCTTCCATCGCGTCGGGCAACCACGTCTGCAACGGGAACTGAGCACTCTTGCCGACGCAGCCGCCGAAGACTCCCAAGCCCGCCACGATCAGCAGTGTGTAAGCGATTGTCTTGCGTGGACTGGTTTCCGGTGGAACCTGCCAAGCTCCGTGACCATCTTGTTGAGTCGTCAGGACCACTTCTTTACCGTCGGCGCTCTTGGGGAACTCGCCGTGATGATCGCGAGTCACCATCGAGAACAATCCGGGCTTAACGCCACCATCGGACACATGCTGGTCTGCGAAATTGAAGGTGCCGAACGACGTCCAAAGAATCATCAAGCCGATGATGAAGCCGAAGTCGCCGACGCGATTGACGATGAACGCCTTGTTGGCCGCCGTGCTGGCGGAGTGTCGCTCGACGTAGAAGCCGATCAGCAAGTAACTGCAAATGCCGACCAATTCCCAGAAGACGAAGACCTGAAAAATATTCCCGGCGATCACGAGCCCCAGCATCGCGAAGCAGAACAGGGACAGGTACGAGAAGAATCGGTAGAACCGCCCCGGCCGATGGAAGTGACCGCCATCGTGCGAGTGAACCTGATGATCGACATAGTCCTCAACCAGCTCTTCGGACATGTAGCCGGTCGCAAAGATGTGAATGCAGGTGGCGATCAGCGTGACCATCACGAACATCGCCAGAGTCAGGCTGTCGATGTAGTAGTCGAGCGAAAGTTGCAGGTCACCGAACTGAGCAAGTTGGTAAAACGTCCCCGAGAAGACCGTTTGCCTGCCGGAATGTTTTTTGGGGTGAGCCTCTTCGGTGACTTCGGCCTTCGAATCGTTTTTCGGTTCGGCGACTTCAGTGGCAGCGGGCTTGGCCTCTTTGAAGACCAAGTGCCCTGCTTGCTTGTCCCATTTGTAGAATGCGGTCGCGCTGCAAACGAAGCCGGTACCGATGCAGAAGATCGCCAGGTAGGCCGCCGCCTTGCTTTTGCGACCCCACTTGTGCGCGAACAGAATCTGCACCACAAAGCCGAACAATGGCAGCAGCCAGGCAATGGTCAGCAGGTTCGCGAGTGTGTTACCGAGTGAGTCCATGTTGTTCTGATTTCAGATCTCAGATTTCAAGTCTCAAAGTTCCGCGCCGCATCAGCCGTGGAGTTCATCCCCGCGATCGACGTCGATCGTCAGGTGGTTGTTGTAAAAGTTCAGAGCAATCGCCAACGCCACGGCCGCCTCGGCCGCAGCGAGCACGATCACGAACAGTGAAAACACCTGTCCGTCGAGACCCAAGGGAGTGCATCTCGAGAACGTGATGAAGTTCAAGTTCGCCCCATTGAGCACCAGTTCCACGCCCATCAGCACTCCAATGCCATTCCGCTTAGTCGTCATACAGACAACGCCGCAGACAAACAGCACAGCGCCAACAATCAAGAAAGGATTGGGGTCGATGGGTTGCATAAAAAATCCTGGAACAGGCCGACGAGTTGCCGGTACCTACGATTTCGTTCGCCGCTTGGTTCGAGCGAGGTACGCCGCACCCACCAACACGACGAGCAGATGCACGGAGACAATTTCAAACGGCAGGAGATAGCCAACGCTCAGCTTCGGGTTCGAATTCAAAGGCAGTGCTGCCGCAGCCACTGACTCGCCGGGAATGACCGGAGCCGTGTTGGATTCTTCCACCGGCGCCGGAGGGATGCCGAATTTCAAATCGCGATCCGCCCGAAGCGAGAGAAAACTCAAGCCCAACTGTCGAGTTGTGTTGCCCTGCTGCTCGGGATTGAAATGACTCGCAACCGCTTTGGAATGCGTCCCGAACTCAATTTTCGAGGCAACCCCCTGGCCTTTATCCGAGTCCACCCAACGCACCGACGTCACCGTGCTGGCGACAATGAACAAGAAGGCGATGCCAATCAGCCCAGATAGAATGCCGCCAGCCGCCGAACTCTTGATGCGAGTGAACGGCCCCGTCGCGGTCAGCATCACGCCAAACACAATCAGAACCAACGTGCCCCCGACGTAGACCAGTAGTTGCGTTGCACCGACGAAGTCCGCACCCAACAGCAGGAACAGGACCGCCGTCGAGCCGAGCGTCAGCACCAGCGAGAACGCCATGCGGACAACATTTTGGGACACGCAGACCGCGATCGCACCGCCACAAGTCAACGCAGCGAACAGCCAAAACAGGGTCAGCTGCGTCGTGTTCATGGCTGGCTCCCTTCAGACGAAGCCGCAGAAACCTGCACACTTGCGGGGTTGGTTCCATTCGGCTCGAGCCGGCTCGTTGCGAACGCTGACCTGGGCTGCACCAAACGCTCACCAGCGGGCGGACCGATAATCGACGTCTGCCCGGACATCTTTGCCAGCACCAGCGGATAGGCGACCGTTCCGGCAAACAGGAAGCAACTGATCGGAATGAGATACTTCAAGCAGGTCGTCATCACTTGGTCAATGCGCAGCCGAGGCAATGTCCAGCGAACCCAAATCTGCACGCAGACCAGAATCGACGACTTGATCAGGAACACCTTCAATCCAATTACGTTGGCGATGAACGTCCCGAGGAAATCGGGGAACGCTTTCTTGATCGCGACGATGATCCCGAAGCCGTCGTCCCAGCCACCAAGGAACAGCACAACCGCCAAACCGCTCACGAGAAACATGCTGGCGTACTCGGCGAGAAAGAACAGCGACCAGCGGAAGCCGCTGTATTCGGTGAGAAATCCGGCAACCAGCTCGCTCTCCGCCTCAGCCAAATCGAAAGGGGCTCGCTTGCAACTGGCCGTCGCGCAGGTGAAGTAGACAAAGAAGGCAAAGAAGTTGAACGGGTGCAAAACATTCCAATTCCAGGCTCCACCCGATTGCAGCAACGCGACCTCGTTCAGATTCAGCGTTCCCGCCGTGACGATCGGGCAAAGAGCGCAAATCGCCATCGGGATTTCGTAGCTGACCATCTGGGCTCCTTCGCGCATGGCTCCGAAGAGTGCCCACTTTGAGCCGCTCGAATAGCCAGCCAGGATAACCCCCAGCACCTCCAGCGAGAGAACCGCCAGCGTCAGAAACAAACCGACGTCAAGCACCATCGCCGCCCAACCATCGGAAAATGGCAGAGCGATGTAGCCGACGAAGGAGGCCACCACGACAATGTACGGAGCCAGCCGAAACATCAGGCCGTCCGCATCCTTCGGCACAAGGTCTTCTTTCTGGATCAGCTTGATGCCGTCTGCCAGCGATTGCAGCCAGCCGAATTTTCCGCCGGTGCGTGTCGGGCCCAGGCGGTCCTGAATACGGCCGGAGATTTTTCGCTCGGCCCAGATGAAAAGTCCGGCGGGCAAACCGAACCAGGCTCCGACCAAAGCGACATGCACGACTGCGGCGACGATCATCGCGGTCGAATCATCAAGCGGGCCAACGACCGGCACGCCGTTCGTGTGGAGATACTCCGCTAGAGAGTTGGCAGCCAACAGTGTGTCCATCGTCCATTCGGCACGTTGTCGCCGGCGAAGATTTCGCCCGCGTGGATTGCGGAACTCACCGGCGGAAGCAACCCGCCGGTCGGTCTGTTGAGCCGCCTCTGGACGCGGAAAAACGCTCCATCTCACAACAAACCAAGCCTCAGCAGCTCCCGCCGAGGCCTAACGAGGCGGAGACTATGACAAAACAAAATTCGGGATTCAAGCGACTGCGGAACCATCGCTTGCCGGTCTTCTCAATGCTTGGAAGTTGGACTCGACACGTTCGCCGGAAGCGTGGGCTTGTGGTGCTTGCGTCCGTGCTCTCGGCGAGCGTGGGGGCGGAATTTGCAGGCGGGTTCGCTTAGCCGTTCAACTTGCCGAGCCGGTTCGCTAGTCTTTTCTGACTCACCGTGGAGTTGGCTTCGGGAAGGCTGCCTTCCGCCCTCCGCGAACCGCGACTGCGCGGCCTGCCGAGTTCCATGTGTCCACATTTCACAAGGTGCCTTTCATGAAATCGTTTCGCTCCATCTGGCGAGCAATGCTCGCCGTCACCCTGTCCGCGGCTCTCATTCCGACTGCATCGCCAGCTTACGCTCAGAAGTGGGGAAATCTGTCGGGCCAGTTCGTCCTGGAGGGCGAAATTCCCGCCGTAGACGAAGTCGAAAACGTTAAAGAGTCGGTCTGTTCCAAGAAGGTGCCGACCGACGAACTGGTCATCAACAAAGAGAACAAAGGGATCGCCAACATTTTCGTGTTCATTCCCGCCATCCGGAAACCAGCGGTACATCCCTCGCTGGCGAAATCAAAAGGCAGCGAAGTCGTGCTCGATCAGAAGAACTGCCAGTTTCAACCGCACGCGCAAGTGATGCGAACGGACCAGACACTGATGGTGAAATCGATGGACAACTGCAATCACAACACCCGGCCGAACCCGATCAAAAACAATCCGGTCAATTTCACCGTTCCCGCCAACGAGCAGAAGGGCCTGCCTTGGAAAGTCAAAGTCGCTGAGACTCTGCCGACACAAATCAAGTGCGACATTCACCCCTGGATGTCCGCCTATTGCCTGGTCATCGACCACCCGTATGCCGTCGTGACGGACAAGGACGGCAAGTTCAAGATCGACAATCTTCCGGCCGGCGAATTGGAGTTTCGCTACTGGCACGAACGACCTGGCTACGTCGAGAAGTCCGTCAAGATCACGATTGAAGACGGCAAGACCAAGGAACTTGGCGTGATCAAGGTCAAGGCTGAAAAGTTGGCCAAGCAATAGTTCGTGAGGAATGTCGCTGACCCCACCGGCGCAGCGCCGGTGGGGAATTTTTTTGGAAGGACTCCCGCATGACCGCCGCCCCACAAGTGTTTCTCAGCGCCTTTGCCGATGAAGCTGCGAACCGCAAGACCGCGTTGGAGCAACTCTCCGCGATCGCAGCGGTCGGACTGAAATTTTACAGCCCGCGATTCATCGACGTGAATTCGACTGGCGAGGTCAAGCACGTTGTCACGCTCAGCAAGGCCGAGTACCAAACGCTTGCCAAGCTCAACGCCGAGTACGGCGTCGGCGTCACGAGCATCGGTTCGCGCATCGGCAAGGTAAAGCTGAAAGACAAAGAGGACGGCTCGCACAACAAATTCGTGCCGTTCAAGGAGTACCTCAAAACCGAGGTCGCCTCAACAATCAACGCTGCGAAGGAACTCGGCACGGTGCTGATCCGCGGCTTCTCGTTCTATCCGCCGCGCGGCGAAAACCCGCAGCCGTACTTTCAGCAAGCCGTCGATCAAATCGGGCAAATCGCCGACCTCTGCGCGAAAGCGGGGCTGGTTTACGGACTCGAAATCGAACCAAACCTAATCGGCGACACTGGCCCGATGATGGCCAAGCTGGCTCGCGCCGTGAAGCGGAAAAACATGCTGCTGATCTTCGACGGCGGCAACGTCGCCTGCCAAAACAAGAAGCCGCAGCAGTGCTACGAAGAGTACCTCGCGATGCGCGACCATCTGGGTTGGATGCACATCAAGGACTATAAGATCGACCCATCGATGACTTGGACCGGCGCCGTCGACGAAGAGCGACTGAGGAACTTCGTCCCAGCCGATCGAGGTGACGGCGGTCACGATCTGGTCCTCAAAGACCTGCGCGAGCACCTGCCGAAACTCGAAAAGCGGATCAAGTCGCTTGGAGCCCCCGGCTTCTTCCTGGAGGTCGAGCCACACCTCAAAGGTGGCGGACAATTCGGCGGCTTCAGCGGCCCCGATGGATTAGGTGTGGCTGTTCGCTGCCTCTGCCGGTTGCTGGACTACGTCCAGATCGACTATCAACTCCGGACGTTCGACGACATCCGCACTCTTCGCGGATTCTGAGTGGCAAGGCGATGAGGGACGCAAGTCTCACGCTTCACCCCTCAGTCTTCGCCCCTTAGCCAAGAATCATGTCCATCGACCTCCAGTCCTATTCCCAACTGCTTGTCTGCCCTGCTTGCCAATCCAAGCTGGTGGTCGATGTTCAAAGCTTTGTCTGTCGAGGTGAAGCCTGTCGTCGGCGCTACGAGGTCAAGGACGACATCCCGGTGATGCTCTCCGACGAAGCTCTGCTAACGGCCTCCGACGAATGGGCCGCGATCATTCAACGAGCTACTCCCGACGCCCCGTGAAACCATGCACGTCGAAACCACCACGATCTCTGGTGTGCTGTTGATCCAGCCGAAGGTCTTCCGAGACCCGCGCGGCTTCTTTACCGAGACCTTTCAACGTCCGCGTTACCGCGACGCCGGTCTGACTGCCGACTTCGTGCAGGACAACTTCTCGCGATCTGCAAAGGGGACGCTGCGAGGCTTGCACTACCAGATTCAGCATCCGCAAGGAAAGCTGGTGCAAGTTCTGCAAGGCAAAATCTTCGACGTCGTTGTCGATCTGCGGCGACCGTCGCCGACCTTCGGACGCTGGCTCGGTTTAGAACTCAGTCACGAGACGTGCCGCCAAGTCTACATTCCCCCCGGCTGCGCGCACGGCTTCTGCGTGCTCAGCGACACTGCCGACTTCACCTACAAGTGCACCGACTTGTACTTTCCCGAGCACGAACGGACGCTGCTCTGGAACGACCCCGCACTGGGCATCGAATGGCCGCTGACTGACGAACCAATTCTCTCCAACAAAGACCGCGCCGGCATCCCGCTCGATCGCGCCGAGGTCTACGATGCGATCCAGTAGGCCAGGCTTTCCAGCCTGACTCGAATTCCCGAATTGCGTCGAATGTTGATCGGATCAGCCTGAAAAGACTGACCTACGTTTATGCCCGAATTTCTCCCCACGATTGCTCTGACTCTCGGCGATGTTGCCGGCATCGGTCCGGAAATTGTCGTCCGAGCCTGCGCCGATCGGCGAGTCCTCGCCGCCTGCCGGCCAGTCATCGTTGGACATCCCGATGTCGTGCGCCGAGCGGTCATTCACGCCGGTTTGTCAATCGAAATCTCCGCAGTCCAACAGCCGGATGAGTCGACTTCGAGCAATACAATCTCTTGCTGGAATCCGCCGTACGCACCGCACGATGTTGTTGGTGTCCCCTCGGGCCACAACGACGCTCGCGCTGGACGAGCGGCTTACGAATACCTTGTCGCCGCTGCGAAGGCCGCGCTGGCTAAACAGGTTGACGCAATCACGACCGCGCCATTCAGCAAGGCCGCATTGCATCTCGCCGGACTCAAGTATCCCGGCCACACCGAGATCCTCGCCGAGGTCTGCGGCGTACGTGACTTCGGCATGATGCTGTTCCTGCCGAGTGGCGGTGCAGTGAAGTCGCCGCATGGTCTCGGCGTCGTTCATGTCACGCTGCACACGTCGATCCGCAGTGTCTGCGAACTGCTGACGACCGCCGGTGTTTCGGAGAAGATCGAACTCATCGACGGCTTCCTGCGTCGTGTCGGCTGTCCGAGTCCGCGGGTCGCCGTTTGTGCGTTGAATCCGCACGCCGGCGAGGACGGCATCTTCGGCGACGAAGAATCACGAATCATCGCACCCGCCGTGCGGACCCTCCTCGATCGTGGTCGCATCAACGTCACCGGCCCCTTGCCCGCCGACACGCTTTTCCGCCGAGCTGCCGCCGGTGAGTTCGACGCGGTCGTCGCGATGTATCACGATCAAGGACACATCGCCTTCAAGCTGATCGGCTTTCAATCGGCAGTGAACGTGACGCTTGGTCTGCCCATCGTCCGCACCAGCCCCAGTCACGGCACCGCATTCGACATCGCCTGGCAGCACCCCGCCGATGCAAGCGGCATGATCGAAGCGATCTTGGCGGCGGCAAAATTGTGCATGACATAGTTCGGGCGCCTATGTCCGAACTACGACACGAACAGCTCGCGAATCGGACGACCGTCCGAGATGCGATGTGGCCGCAACGTCGCGTCATGAATCTCCGTCGCCGGGTTAAGTCCGAAGCGGGAGAAGATTGTCGCGGTCAGATCGGCCGGGCTGACCGGATTCGTTTCGGGATACATGCCGAGCCGATCGCTCGAGCCGTAAACGAAGCCCCCCTTCACGCCGCCGCCGGCCAGCAGCACCGAGTAGCAATCAGGCCAGTGATCCCGCCCTGCGTTCGCATTGATTCGCGGAGTCCGGCCGAACTCACCCATCGCAATCACCAGCGTCGAATCGAGCAGCCCGCGCTGGTCCAAGTCCTCGATCAGTGCCGACAAACTTTGGTCGGTCTGCGGCAACAGGTAATGCTTGTGATGAAAGAAATTGTTCGCGTGCGAGTCCCAATTCTGTCCCTGCTGACGGAAGTCGAATACGTTGACGAACGGCACACCCGCTTCGATCAGCCGCCGCGCGACGAGTAAATTCTGTCCGCGCATCGGGCGAGCTTCGGCCATTGCCGATTGGCTCGTGTCGCCATTCACCGCCTCGGCAGACTTGTAGCCATACCGGTCGCGAGTCGCCTGCGTTTCGGCCGACAGATCGAGCGCTCGCCGCAGGGTCTCCGAACCGAGCAACGAGTACGCTTTGTCGTAGAACGCGCTCCACTGTCGTTCGGCGGAGTTGATCGAAGACAGCCCACTTTCGAGGAATCGAAGCAATCGCCGTCGATCATCCACGCTGGCAAACGATCGGCCATCGGGTGGAGCGAGCGTTCCGGCTCGATAGGCCCGCTTCTCGACATCCACCGTGATCTGCAACGGATCGAACGCCGAGCCGAGGAACCCGCCTCCCTGACACGGCACATCGACGACATTGTGAAACAGAAACGGCAGTGCCGCGTGCGGCACGTCGAGTCCGCGATCTCGCCACAAATAGCTGCAAGTCGCTCCGACACACGGGTAAAACTGCGGGATCGGAGCAAACTCTTCGCGGTCTCCTTGCGGCGACTGCCGCCCGGTCAGCATTTCGGTCGAGGCGGAATCGTGCAGCCGATTTTTATGGTTGACGCTCCGCACGATCGCGACCTTGTGCATCACCTTCGCCATCTGCGGCAGATGTTCGGAGACCATCACTCCCGGCGCAGACGATGCAATCGGCTGGAACTCACCCCGCACATCCGCCGGAGCGTTCGGCTTCAGATCGTAGGTATCAAGATGACTCGGCCCGCCGTAGTAAAAGACGACGATGCACGCCTTGATCTTCGCCGCGGGCGCGGCCTTGTTCGCTTCCGCCGCCTGAGCACGCCACAAACTCGACAGCGACAAACCGCCGCACGCGGAAGCTCGCAGCAACTGGCGTCGAGTTTGCGGTGGCGACTGGAACATGGGTTCGTCTCGAGATGGGCGGTGCCTAGCTTTTCACGCTCACAGTAATCCTGCAAGGCCGATTCGTACAAACTGATCCGATGCGTAAGCGAGAGCGGGCCTTTCAAACGACGATGAATTGGAAATCTCTGTGGGAGTCCGCGAAGCGTTGGCCCTCGCTTGCGCATCGGGTCAGTTTTTCACTCCCCAGCGTTTGCAGAGTCGATGCGACACAGCGAGTTGATCGCAAATTCGGCCGACGACGAAATCGACCAAGTCCAGAATCGCGGTCGGGCCGTGATAAAAACCCGGCATCGCGGGCAAGATCACGGCACCGGCGTCGGCGAGGCGTTTCATGTTCTCAAGCTGGATGCTGCCGAGCGGCGTCTCGCGCGGAACGACGATCAGTTTGCGGCGCTCTTTCAGATGCACGTCCGCCGCGCGCTGAATCAAATTCGTCGATTGGCCGCTGGCGATGCTCGCGAGCGTCCCCATCGAGCAGGGACACACTACCATGCCGCCCGTCGGGAACGAGCCGCTGGCGATCCCCGCCCGGAAATCTTGGAAGTGATGGTAAACCAGTTCGCCTGGCGTCACGTCGTCCACCGGACCGATCCCCGAATCGCTGACCAACAGTCGCTGCGGATCAAGCGTCGCCAGGTCCACATGCATGCCGAGTTCGTGATCGAGCACCTCCGCTCCCGATGGACTGATCGTCAGATGCACGCGTCGACCCGAACTCACCAGCACCTGCAACAGCCGCGTCGCGTAAATCGCACCGCTGGCTCCGGTGATCGCGACAACCAGATCAGGCGTGTTCGTCTCAGAGCAGGCGGTCATGATTTCTCTCCGATATAAATCGTCGCGATGCCAAACGTCAGCGGCTTCCAAACGATGTTGTGCAGACCCGCCTGCCGCATCAGATCGGCTAAGGCTTCCCCTTGAGGAAACTCGCTGACCGACTGCGGCAGATAGTTGTATGCCGCTTGCTGATTCCGCATCAGAACCTGCCCGATCCTCGGCAGCACGTTGCGGAAGTACCAGAGGTAGATCGCTCGGAACAATCGATTGGTCGGGGTCGAGAACTCCAGCACGACGACTTTGCCGCCCGGCTGGCAGACGCGAGTCATCTCGCGCAGCCCGGCATCCGTCCGCGTGACGTTGCGCAGGCCGAACGCGACCGAGACGATCTGAAATTGATTGTCGCCGAACGGCAGATGCTGAGTATCCGCCTCGACAAACTGCATTTGTTCGGGATTCGCAACGCCGCGGACTCGCGCCCACTTCTCGCGAGCGAGCGCCAACATCTCGTGCGTGAAATCCGAGCCGACGACCGACACGCGCCTCCCGCTGGCTCGCCAATACGCAAGGGCCAAATCTCCCGTCCCCGTGCAGACATCAAGCACCGGGGCCGCTCCCGTCGGCCGAGCCAACCGCACCGCTCGCCAACGCCAATAGACGTCGGTCCCGCCCGACAACAAATGGTTCAAAAAGTCGTAACGCGCCGAAATCTCACCGAACATCCGGCGAACACGACTCTCCGATTTGTCAACTGTCATCGCGTGTGTTTCCACGTAGCCCGACCCCTTGTGGATCGGTCGATTCATTTTGATTTTCCAAATCACTCAGGTCACAAGGGCCTCAATGACAAGGACCGTAATCGCCCTCGACTCTTCACAACCCAAACTCAGGCCATCGCGCCTGCAGCCGTTGCTCGATCTCCGCGGTCCAGCGTAACGGCTGGGGGACTCGAGCCGCACCTGCTTCGCTCGGCAACTTGCGAGTCGCATCCAGGCCAAGCTTCCGACCAACTCCACGAAGCGCCGTCGCATGATCCAGCGGATCGGCTGGTCCGTCCCACAACACCAAATCGCGAGCTGGATCGGCATGAGCCGCGACGCTCGACCAGACGGCGTTCTCGTCGCGCACGTCGACATCGTCATCGACCACGACCAGCATCTTCGCCGTCGCGGCTCGCGGCAACGACCAGAGTGCGTGCATCACCTTGCGAGCTTGCTGAGCGTAAGTCTTGCGAATACTGGCGAACACAACGTGCCGATTTGCCCCCGCAAACGGCCAGCGCCACTCAACCAACTCCGGAATCCACAATCGCGCGAGCGGCAGCAGCAAGCGCTCGCACGCACGATCCAGCCAATGACTCTCTGATGGAGCGGCACCCGGAACCATCGCGGGGAAAACCGGGTTCGCGCGATGCGTGATCGCTGTGACTCGCATCACTGGCAGCGACTCGCGCGGCCCAAAGAATCCCGTCTCACGACTGATCGGCCCGGAGGATTCGTATGCCGCCTGTGGATCGACGAAGCCCTCGAAGACGATCTCGGCCGACGCCGGAACAGTCAGTGGTATCGATCGAGCCGCAACCAACTCGACCGGTCGATTCCGCAAGAAACCCGCGAATACGAGCGGATCGGTCCGCCCCGGCAACGGTGCCCACGAAGCGACGGACGTGAGGGGATCGCCCCCCAGAACGACAGCGACCGGCATCTGCTGCCCGCGTGAACCGTACTCGACCAGCAACGACCACAACTCCGAGTTTTCATCGCCGTGAATCAGCAGTCCATCTCGACCACGAACCTCCAATGGCACAACACAGACACGCCGCCGAGTGTCCGCGCCTGACTCTGCTGTCGTCACATCACCACTCGGCGATTGGGTGTGCAATTGTCCCCAAGTGATCGTCGGCGCGGCGTCACCCGGCCACATCGTCAACGCGGGCAATTCAGCGAGGTTCACATCTCGGCCGAGCTTCACGACCTGCTGACACAGGCCCGTCTTTTCGAGAGTCGGCGGCCACTGCGACAGCTCGGCCAACCGTGGCAGCAATTTCCAGGTATCGAGCTTCCCGCGTGGCAGCGTGAGCGACAACCAATCGTCGAGTCGCTGCGACAGTCCATCCAGCGAGCCCACTCCCAAAGCCGCCGCCAATCGACGTGGGCTTCCCAGCAGATTCGTGACCACTGGAATCGTCTGCCCGAGAACATGATCGAAGAGCACCGCTGGGCCACCTTGATCACTTCGCAGGCGATCCGTAATCGCGGCGATCTCGTGCACAGCGTCCACTGCAGCCGACACGCGCACCAACTCACGCACATCGTGCCACTGAGTCAGCCAGTCCGCCAGATGATCGCTCGTCATGTCTCCGCTCATCATTCAACGGCATGTCTCATCACCAGCACAGTGCCGAAGCGCGGAGTTGTAGGAGGGGTACTCTGGCGCGTCAAAGTGAGGCGCGGATTAGTCGTGTTCCAACTGCGTCTTGAGTTCGTCGCGTTCTTTGCGAGTCACTTCCAGATCGAACATCAGGTACTTGATATCGAGCCGCAGTTGCGAAAGTGCCTCTTGAACCAACGCTAGGATCCGGCGACGACGGCGAACAGACTCGACGACTCGACTGTAGGCTGACTCCAAGTCCTTTTGCAGCGGTTCTGGGAGGTCAGCGATCTTTTGAGCGAGATCAACCAATTCACGAGGCAAGTCGCTCTCGCCGGTGTTAGGAAATCGAGGTGTCGTGGTCATACTCCGAACGCTCCTAAAGTTGCTCCGCCAAGAAGAGCTCAGATTCTGTGCCGGTCGACGTGATTCCACAAGCGAATTGTCTTACACGAGAGAATCGTCGCAAACATAATTGAATAAAAGCGTTATGAGATTTCGTAGTTGCGGTCGCGACTGTGTTGGTCGCAACGATTGGCGCGGACCTCATCTTGGCTCGTTTCGCAAACGCCAGTAGATTCGACCACTTACAGCAAAGTGACCGGTTGTGCTGCGTTTTCCGGGTGTTCAACTCTTTGGCAAGAAAACAACCCAGATCGGTTTCAAAAATCAACAAATCCTGACCGGCGAAAGTCCGATTGTTCCGGTCACGCAAAATCCATGGATGGAATGAACACGCAGCAAGCGTCGTTTCCGATCGCTGATCGGCCAAATCGTTGGCTGGCTCAGGTGCTGGTGCTGTTTTTCGGCCTGAGCTTTGCTTGTGCCGCAAATGCGGACGACCACATTGAAGGCTTTGAAGACGAACAACCTTCGTGGAAGTTGCGTCGGTCTGACAGCACATTGGAAAAAAACTCGCAACAGACTCGACTGACCAACTCGAAGCTGGCCTTCCGGGGAAATGGAGTTGAACAATTTGTGTTTCGGACCACTGGAAGTCCGACCCAGCTTGTGCTCGATCACGAGTTGCCGATGGCTCAGGCAATCGACGATCTGAAACTCAGGCTGCATGTGCGAGCGACTGGCGGCGCGATTCGTATTGGACTGCGAGTCGTCTTTCCCCAGCAGAGCGACCCGAGAGCCCCCGCGAAACCACTCAAAGCTGTGTTATACGGTGACTCGTACACCAAAGTCGGAAGCTGGCAAGAGCTGAAAGTCGGCACTTCGACCAAGGCGCTGCAGGAGGAGAGGCGTCGGCTGCGCGCCGAGATGCGGCCCACGACCCTCGACTTGGATCAGGCCGTCGTGGATCGTGTCGTTTTGGAAATGTCGCTTGATACCGGAAAGACCGAGTTGCTGATCGACGAACTCCAGTTCGGACCACTCGCGAAACCTGTCACTCAAAGGAGCATTCAGCTTGCTCAGAACGCTGAGGAAATTGCTCGCTGGCCAGTGTCGTTTCAGTTGGATCGTTTGTCGGTGGATGGGAAACCATTCTTCCTGCGCATGTTGCCGTATCACGGGGAGCGTGTGGAGGACTTGCGCGATGCGGGCTTCAACGTCGTCTGGATTCCAGAAGCAAGCGACCTGGAATTGCAGCGATCACTGAAGCAACATGGACTTTGGGGAATGGCCGCACCGCCGCAGTTGCAGGGGTCGACGGGTGGTTCACTCAATCACGAGTCCGCCGGACTGCTGCCGATTCCGCGAGTCTGGGACAATCTGCTGGCGTTCAACTTGGGAGTCGCTGTTTCGCCTGAGGCGCAGCGAAACGTGCTGCAATGGGTCTCTCAAGTGAAAAGCGCTGACCGCGAACGGCACCGCCCGATCATGATTGATGTCACAGGGGGCGAGCGAATTTACTCGCGAAATACAGAGATGCTCGGAACCAGCCGGCACATGTTCAACTCGACGATGACTTTCAAGAACTACCGCGAGTCGTTGGACCAGCATCGCAAGCTGGCGCGCCCGGGGACGTTCCTCTTCACTTGGCTGCCGACCGAACCGTTGCCAGACATCGCACAACAGCGGCAAGCGGCGGGGCGGATTCCGATCATCATCGAGCCGGAGCAGATCTTCCTGGGAGCACACAGCGCGCTCGCCGCGGGATGTCGTGGACTCGGGTTTTCGTTGAACGAATCGCTCGACGCGAATGTTCCAGGAGCCTCCGAGCGACGGCTTGCGATCGGGTTGCTCAACGCCGAACTGGCATTGCTCGAGGACTTTCTTGCCGCTGGGACGTTGGTCGAGCAACGTCCATTTGCGATCTCGGCTCCGTCCGGTTCGAACCTCAGATCGCATGACGTGGCGTTTCGAAATTCCGCGATCTCACGAGCCGAAAAAGAGGCGAGGCTCGCGGCTTACAAGTCCGATGTGTTGCGCGAGCGCCGCATTCGTAGCGAGTTAGAGGCGGCGGTGTTCCGTACCGACAAAGCGACGCTCTTGCTGCCGATTTGGTACGAAGACGACGCCCAATTTGTGCCCGGGCAACTCGCCGCGCCGGGTGCGACAATCGACGTCGCTAGCGTCCCCGAAACGGCTTTCGCCTACGAAGTCACCACCACGCGAATTACCCCCTTGTCGAGCGAACCGATCCCCGGAGGACGCAAAGTTAAGCTGCCCGCATTCGACACGACTGCCGCGATTATCGTCACCTCTGATTCCAGTCTAATTGCCGATTTGAAACGGAAGATGGAAACCCTGCAGGCTCAAAGCGCCCGCAACTGGATCGAATTGGCGAAAGCGAAACTCAACCGCGTGCAGATCGCCGACGATGAGCTGACAAAACTCGGAGCCGGACAGCCGGATGCTCCGCAACTGCTGGCTCAAGCCCGCGCGAACATTCAAAAGGCCGAAGGGATTTTCCCAGGCGATGCGCTCGACCGGGCGATCGCGCTGGCACGTGAAGCTGGCCAGCGGAAGTCGCCGAACTCTGCGGATGTCGTGCAGCTTCGCAAGCGATTCGACGAAGCAGCGCGATACAGCCAAACGGCAATGCAGTGGCTGCGTATTTTGCAGAAGGCACATTGGGAGACAGCGACCCATCGCTTGAAGTCACCGGTCGGCAGTCCGCACACGCTCTGTTTTCAGACGCTGCCGGATCACTGGCGATTGATCGAGACGCTGGGCAAGTCGGCGACGCGAGCCTCGGAGAACTTGCTGACGAATGGGGACTTCGAGGTGCTCGACTTCCCAACATTGTTGCGGTTGGGGTGGCAATCCGCACCGACAACTTTGCCGACCGGAGTTCGTGCTGCGGTCCAGATTCTGAATGCAACAGGACGAGACGGCCGTTGCCTGCGACTCGTGGTGGCTCCCGACACCAACAACGATTCGCCCAGCATGCTCGATACGCCACTGATCACGTTGTCGGCTCCGCCAATCGCCGTGCAGGCCGGGCAAGTGTTGCACATCAGCGGGTGGGTCCGTGTCGCTTCAGCGATCACCGGCAGCTTCGATGGGGTGACTCTGAGTGACAATTTCACCGGCCGATCCGGTGCATGGCACTGGCAAGAGAAGCGTGAATGGCAACGCTTTGAAATGCTCCGCGAAGCCTATCAGGATGGACTGTTTGCCCTGACGATCACGATGCACGGACTGGGCGACGTTCAGTTCGATCACTTGGAAGTGATCGCACATGATCCGCCGGGCGAGTCGCGGCTCGCGACGCACACGGAATCGGCGACAGAACCCGAATCAAGAGCCGGACGATTCGATCTCTGGAAACACTTGCCGAAGCTACCGCAACGTACCAAGTGAAATCTCTGGACGTCGAGGCGTGGTTGACCGGCTTGCGCGCAGGGGCGTACATTGCGGAAGAACTTTTGATTCCTGTTGTGCCGACTCGGCCTGCCGCGCAGCTCACCATGTCCAACTCTGCTTCGCCCCCTCCTGCTTCGCCCCCACCGTCTGGGTCAAAGTCCCCCGATTCCCCGAAGCGGCCCGAGAAATCGCCGTCGTCGGGAAACGTGTTTTGGTACTTGATGCTCGGCTTTGTCTTCGCCGCGCTGGCGTATTCGTGGTCGACGCGGCCGAAAACCCCCACGACGATTTCGTTTAGCGAGTTCCTGGAAGGGCTCAAAGGGGACGATCCCAAATACAGCAAGCTCAACGTTCATGAATTGGTGATCGATCGCGGCTACATCACGTTTCAGTCCGAAGCCAATGGCCCAGACGGCGAGCCTTCTAAGTCGGCCAAGCACTGGCAAGTGCCCATCGAGAAACTCTTCGAGGCGGATCAGGGTCGGCTGCTGAGTCTGCTGGAATCCAAAGACATCCGACACAGCTATTCGAAACCCATCTCGCCGTGGCCGGAGTTGATGGTCTACACCGCGTTCCTGGTGCTGTTTTTGGTGTTCTTCCTGTTCATGCTGCGACGCCTCGGCGGGCCGGGAGCCGCCATGTCATTCAGCCGTAGCCGTGGCAAACTGTTCGCGCAAGAGGATGTCAAAGTTACCTTCAGCGACGTGGCCGGGATTGACGAAGCGGTCGAAGAGCTGAAAGAAGTTGTCGAGTTCCTACGCACGCCGCAAAAGTATCAAGCTCTCGGCGGACGCATCCCGCGCGGAGTGTTGCTGGTCGGCCCACCGGGCACAGGCAAGACTCTCCTGGCGAAAGCCGTCGCGGGTGAGGCGGGCGTACCGTTCTTCAGCCTCAGTGGATCGGACTTTGTCGAGATGTTCGTTGGCGTCGGAGCGGCGCGTGTGCGCGACATGTTCCAACAGGCGGCGACACGCTCTCCGGCAATCATCTTCATCGACGAACTCGACGCCCTCGGCAAGGTGCGTGGCAGCGGTATGCCTGGCGGACATGACGAGCGCGATCAAACGCTTAACGCGCTGCTCGTCGAGATGGACGGCTTCAGTTCCGATCAAAGTGTGATCGTGATGGCCGCGACCAACCGGCCCGAAACGCTCGACCCCGCTCTGCTTCGTCCGGGACGCTTCGACCGGCATGTCCTGGTTGATCGCCCCGACATCCGCGGCCGCGAGGCGATCCTGAAGGTCCACGCCAAAAAGGTCAAATGCGACGACAGCGTCGATCTGCTGCGACTGGCCAAGTTGACTCCCGGCTTTGTCGGAGCGGACCTCGCCAATCTCGTCAACGAAGCCGCGCTGCTGGCCGCTCGCGCGGACAAGAAGTTCGTCACAATGCACGAGTTCGAAGAAGGCATTGACCGTGTCGTCGCCGGACTCGAAAAGCAAACGCGAATCATCCCGGAAGACGAAAAAATCCGCGTCGCGTATCACGAGTGCGGTCACGCACTGGTCGCGTGCAGCCTGCCGCACACCGACCCGGTGCACAAGATCTCGATCATCCCGCGCGGCCTCGGAGCACTCGGTTACACCATGCAGCGGCCGGAAGGGGACCGCTCGCTGGTCACACAATCTGAGTTGCACCATCGCATCTGCGTCCTGCTGGGTGGCATCGCCGCTGAACAGATCATCTTCAAAGAAACCTCAACCGGCGCGCAGAACGATTTGCAACGCGCGACCGACACCGCGCGCCGCATGGTCACTGAATTCGGCATGAGCCAAAAACTCGGCCGCGTCTACTACAGCGAAGCCCGCCGCTCGCCGTTCCTCGGCAGCGGGACAACTTCCGATGCCGTCCACAGCGAAGACACCGTCCGCGAGATCGACCTCGAAGTCCGCCGACTGATCGACGAGTCCGCTACGATTGCGCTGGACATCCTCAACGAACGTCGCGACGTGCTGGAACACATGACCAAAGAGTTGCTCGAAATCGAAGTCATGGACGCCGACCACCTCAAACGCATCCTCGACGAACACAAAACCGGACCACAACTCGTCCCGGGGACGTTCGCACAACCCGCCAGCGATGTGGCTAACGAAACACCACCCTCAATGTTACGAGACGCGGCGGAAGGTCACTGACCAAGTGCAGAACTAGTGGGAAACGGGAACAAAAAAGCAAGAAGGCGTCAGGAACCGTTTTTGCGGTCTGTGGCTTGTTTGGGTCGGTCGCTGGGGCGGGTGGTGACCTCTAATCCCAGGTGTTTGACGATTTGTCTGGTTCAGTTCGAGTCATCGAATGGTGCGTTCCGATTGACGCTGCGCCGCAAGTTGGCAACCTCGGATGCGGACTGCGACTGGCTGACCTGCTGCCGCCCTTGATGCGGGCAGGGAACCGGCCAGGCACTCAGCGCACGCTTTGAAAACTCGTCACGTTGTTGCTGATGCCAGAGGCGTCTCCATAGCCAGTCTTCCGCTCGCCTGACGAGATTGGCACGCACTGCGTTTCGTTCGACAGACCGGCAGACCGTCAGGAAGTGCTCGTCGTCTGGCAGGGGAAAGGATTTCAAGCGGCCTTGATACAGAGGCTCGGTGCCTGTGGTGCGAAAGTGAGCGCGGCACCGCTGCGAGTGGGTCAGCGTCAGCCAGCCTATGAACTTGGACAAATCTCCGTCCCGGCGTGGCCACGGCACGAGATGCCAATGACTGTGAATCAGACGGCACGAGAGGACTCGCATGTCGACGCGATCGAGCGTTTCGCGCATGCCAGGCAAAGCGTGTCTCTTCGTCGCTGCCGATCATTATGAGGCTGACGCAGGTTCTGGCGCGACGCAGGATTTCCAGTGCCTGATCCGGGGCTTGTACGATCGGCGTTCCCACATTCAGAAACGTGTTGACCGAAACCTCGGTTACCAAACCACTGCGCGACAAGCGCTATTAGACATTGGAGTCATGCCTTCCAATTTTTTCTTGGTTGCTGCACTGGTCTTCACAAAACCGTAACTCATCCCGGCCCCGAATCAGGAACTTTAAAAGCTTTTTGAATCAGCAATTGAACTGTTTTAAGATGATCGCTGGTAGTTTTTTTCCACATCAGAGCGTCCTTTTTTCTGTCTCTTGACCTCAGCATCAGCCGAACTCCATACTTGGCCTGCCCAGCGAGACAACCTCTAGTACGCGGCGAAATTCAAAAATAGTGCGCTGTAGTTTCCGCTCGGACAATCATGTCTCAACCAGCCCACCCACCCGCTGGCGCGGCGTCTGCGATTCCTAACAGTCAATGGATTCTGAATCGACTTCCAGACCTGGTCCTGTTTGTTCTCACGCCGATCATCATCGTCCCGGCCATCTGGCTGCTGACTTCTAGCGGATTGGATTCTCTCTCCGTCGACGTGGTTTCAACGCTCGTGGCTGCATTTGGGGCCATGGGACATCATTTTCCAGGGATGATTCGCGCGTACTGTGACCGGGAGTTGTTTCAGCGGTTTCGCGGGAGGTTCATTTTCGCTCCCCTCGTTTTGTTGGTCTCCTGCATTTACTTTTCGCAACAACATCTGAATGCGATGGTTTTGGTGCTGGCCGTCTGGGGCTACTGGCACGGAATGATGCAAGTCTACGGATTTGCGAGAATCTACGATGCCAAGGCCGGTTCGACCGCTGCGATCACCGCCTATTGGGACTGGCTGTTGTGCCTGTTTGGCTTCGGCCTGGCGGTGCTGTATTCACACGGCCAATTAGCCAACGTTTTGAGTAGCTGGTACGCATCCGGCGGACCGCTGTTTGAGCCTGAGCAGATCGTACTTATTCGGAGAATCGGGGTTGTCGCGACGGTCGTCGTACTGGTTGGTTTCGGCAGCAACTACATCGTGCAAATGCGACGTGGTTACCGTCAGAGTCACGTCAAACTGCTGATTCTGGCGAGCGGTATCGGCTTCTGGTGGTATTGCATGGTGGGAATCGAGAATCTCGTTCTTGGCATCACCATGTTCGAGGTATTTCATGACGTGCAGTACCTGGCCATCGTCTGGCTTTTTAATCGCCGCAGGGTCGAAGGCAATTCGCGGGTCGGAAACGTATTGCGCTTCCTGTTCCGTGGCAGTGTCTGGATGATTCTCTTGTACCTAGGGCTGATTTTCGCGTATGGCACAATCAAGCTAGCGTCCGTCCTCGCCGATCATGAAACGATCAAAAGCACTTTGTTGGGGATCGTCTGGGCCTCCACGATCCTGCACTTTTACTTCGACGGCTTTATCTGGAAAGTTCGCGAGGCTTCTACCCGTGCGGGCCTGGGCCTTGTGGACGCTCAACGAGCAGCCGTCCAAGCTCACCCTTTGTGGAAAATGAATTCGTTCCACTTGTTGAAGTGGTTGCCGTTGGTGGGATTGGTCTGTTGGTTGACCATACAGGAGCTGTCTGGTTCGGTGCTGTCGTCTTCAGAAAAAGTCGAACGGCTTTGGCCGGATGAATTCTATCAAGCGATGCGTCTGAACCTGGCGGAAGCCGCCCCGGGAGATCTGCATTCACAGCGGCTGGCGGCGGTAACGCTGGCGAATCTGGGAAAACACTCGGAAGCAATTGCCAAGCTCGCTGAGATTCTGCGTCAGCATCCAGAAGACTCCCAGAGCCATCGCTTGCTGGGTGAACTCTATTTGCGGCTGGGTCGTTTCGATGAGTCACTGAAAAGCCTTCAGTCCGCCGCGTTCAGTGCCCGTTCAGATTCCGATCGCGCTAGCGCTCATTTTCGACTCGGACAGCTATACGCACTACGTAAGAATCCTGCAGCCGTTGAGCGCGAGTTTCGCGAACCGCTAACCATTCAACCGGGAAGGTGATAAGGGAACAGGTTCGAGTGGCACCGTCGCCTGTCGGGAGTTGGTTGCCCCAAGCAAATCATCACCAGCGACTGCGTCATCCGAACGGCCGTCAGCCAACCACAGGCGGATCGACCAGAACGCAAGCAGCACTGAGCTCGCGAGCCAGACGTAATAGCCGGGCAGAAGTGTCGAGCTGAGGTCGGGTGGTGGCGGTCGGAGTTGAACCTCCCAGCGCTGGATGACGGGCACGCTGAGCGCGAGCAACGTTGCGACGAGACCGCAGCTCGCCGCGATCCGCCAACGACCATGGTGGAAGAAATACAGTCCCAACCATAACGCCGGGTTAGCCAACCAGTACGGATACAGATCGAACAGGGCGAGCGCTGATCCCGCAAACGCTTGGATGCCCCAAAGCGTTCCAAAGTTGCCGCTGGTCTTGAGCGCGGGCAGCGAAAACGAAATCAGGTAGCAGAGAAGGATCACACGGAAGCGGCGCGAGTGACTCGTCGCCGCGCGATGCAAACTGTGCTCGTGGGACGAACACCGACTGGCATCGTTTGTCTGATCAACCTGTCGCCCGAGGTCCGCGTTCACGTCGTTGCTTCCCAAGCGACTTGTCCGACCGATGCTCAATCCTTCCGAACGGCATCCCCGGCGGCGAACTTTGCGGCGTCGGCGGCGATTTCGGCGATCTTGGCATCGGTCAATTCCTCCGCGCCAAAGCTCCGCATCGCTTGGATGTCTTTGCGGTCGAGGAAGAATACGAGCATCTGCACTTTGGCATCCACGCCTCGCTTCTCGAATTGGTCCTTTGCGTCGCTGCGTCCCTTGCCGACGATGACATGCTTGAGGTTGCTCCAGGTTTCGTTGTTGTTCTTGAGATCCGTAGAAGCGACGTCATAGGCGACAACGAAGGCGCGTAGTTTCTCACCATCGACCCCGATCGCATCCAATGCCACTGCGAGCCGTTTCATTGCTGCGGCATCCGTACGGGTCCAGACGATGATGCCTCGCGACTTCCCATTCGAAATGATCACGGATGGACAACCGTGCCTGTATTTGCCATTGACGAAGTCCGCCACATGGAACGGCATCTTCTTGCCGACGGCCAGCCCGTATTCGTCGGCGGCTTTTTCGGTGGCAACTGGTGACGCGCCACGAGGCTCGTCGCTAATCGCGAACACATACTGCGGTTCGCCAATGAAGTAATGGTTGAACTTAATCGCGATGACATTGTCTTCGCTGACGGGCGAGTAGTCTCCCTGCGCAAACACTCGCGAGTCTGCAAACCAAAGTGTGTGAGACACGATCGCGACCACAAGCCCACGAGCAAACAATTCAACGCGTCGATTTATGAGAAATCCTTTCATTGGAAATTGGATGGCCAGTGAAAATGCTCGGAAGCGGGCTGGTGGCCGCTCCTTGCAAATTCGCAGACACACTTCCCAATAACCACCCCAATATACCACCGGCTGCTCCCGCTGCGGCAACTCCGATCGTCGAACCCCAACCGCAACCCACAGGAGTCCCTCAACAATCCAGCGCCACCAGATTCAGCTGACCACTGTCACCATTTCCAACCGTCGTCAACAAGCCTTTATTCCGATGAAAATCCAGGGCTTCCTTTCGATGCTCTTGGAATCGCAGTCGGAACATGAATCCAACGTGCCCCCTCAGTCCTGGGACTTTTGATTCGCAGAGTACAGCCTCACCAGGTCGGTCTTTCCTGTCGACTTGTAGTATTCAATGAGCGCGGCTCTGGATTTTTCGTGATCAGGTGCAACCTCGAGCGCGCCCCGCAACCACATTTCTCCTTGAGACGGATCGTCAAACTTGAGAAGTCGCCATCCAATTTCGTATCGAAGATCCGCAGAATTCGGGGTCTTGCTGACAGAGTCTTTGAGTTGATTAACCATCGCAAGTTGCTGCTTCGCTTCAGAGACAATCTGAAAATGCCGTTTGGCTTCGTCTTGTGCGCCTGCGCCGACAAGAGCGTTGGCGAACGCGTATCGAATTCCAGAATCAAACGGCCTGATTTCGACGGCGCGAGTCAAAGAGCGCACCGCCGATTCAAATTGTCGGGTTTCAATCAGCAATTGTCCGAGGGCCACCAGTGCATCTACATATTGAGGATTCGTTGACAGAACCTCCTCCAGAACCTGAATGGCGTCGGCGGATTTTCCGGAAACGTTCAAGCACTTTGCCCGAATGACTTTCGCAGCTTCGTTGGTCGGATCCGCTCGCAACACCGCATTTGCTTCCACCATGGATTGCTCCGCCTCTTGTGTATCGCACAGCTGTTTTGCAAGACGAACGCGGATTTCGGTCCGATGCGGCGCCAACTCCAAAGCACGCCTCAAGGCGGGTATCGATTTCGATGAGATTCCGATTTGCTCAAAGTAGACTCCCGCGAACAGGTACGGTTGGGGATCGCGCGGAAAATCCGCCTTCCAAGCCTCAATGATGCGAAATGCGAAATCGATCTTGTTGAGCAAGAAGTATCCGTTGGCGTAGGCTTCGCAAATATCCGGTCCGTCGTCTCCCGGATCGACAAGTAGCTTCGACAGGTCCCGGACTACCTCATTCACATTGCCAACCTGCGCTTTTGCGAGTGTTGTTTCCAATTCGATGGCCTTGACCGGCGCCTTCTGCTTTGCGGCCTCACGCAATATTGCCGACATGCTTTCAAACTCACCGAGCCGGCGGTGGACTCGAGCCAGACGCAACAAGGTCACTGGATCCTGCGGATATGCCGTTCGCAATGACTGAAGGAGCTCCTTGGCTTCGACATTTCGACGATCTTGCAGCAACTTGGCTGATTGTTGGAGCTTCCAGGTTTTCGCAATTTGAGGACCGACCAGTAGTCCAATGACAGTCAGAATCAAAGCGCAACTGCAGAGCGCCATACGAAAGAGCCATCGTTGCGATCGATGGGGAATTGTTTGAAGCATGGGATTTCTCGGATCATTCTGATTGAGCCACTGATGATTCGAGTGACACCATGCCAGCCCATTCACGCGGAGGTTTGAATCGCAAAAGAGTTGCAACGTCGCTCATTGCAATGCCATTGAATCGTACGATCTTTCCTTTCAGAACGGATTACTCGATTCCACGTTCCGAGGCCATCGTCTCCACCATGCCCCGTAAGTGGAGCAGTGGTCCTTGATCCTGGGTCGGGTGGAACGATTTTCGGTCATTCAAAAACCGAAAAGACTACCGTAAATTCTTCAGGCGTCATTGGTTCGATTGCAACTTTGGTGACCCCATCTCCGAAACTGCACGGTAACGCGGTCGAAATGCGAAACATGAGTTTGACGCAAAAAAAGCAGATTTTTTGTTTTTCGAGGTCAAACTCGCTGAATTAGATGTCCTGCGAGTCCAATGAGGTTTTGCCAATTTCATGAACTTCAGCAACCTGAAGGCAACCTGAATTCTTTGTCGATTTGGAATCGCAATTTGCCGATTCAAATTCTAGCATCTCCGCGATCGGCGTTGAAACTTGCCCTGATTTTTTCGATGCATGCCCCCGTTTCCTCCCTCTTAGTTTTCTTAGGAGAACTCACATGATGCTTCACCGTGCTCGACCGCGAAATCCCCGGGCTTTTACACTAATCGAGTTGCTGGTCGTGATCGCCATCATCGCAGTTCTAATCGCCCTTCTGCTACCAGCGGTGCAACAGGCCCGTGAAGCCGCCCGACGGTCAACGTGTAAGAACAACCTGAAGCAGTTGGGATTGGCTGTGGCTAACTACGAAGACTCGGCCAAACAGTATCCATGTACCATTTTCCAAGTTAATGGCCCGCAGACTTGGTGGGAGCACGAGAAAGGGACCTATTTGGTCCATCTGTTGCCGTACGTCGATCAAGGCCCTTTGTACAAGCAGATTGACTTTAAAAATCCGGCGAGTGATCCCGCAGGAAGACCGCGAATTGACGATCAACCGCGCAGTGGCAAAAAATTCCGAAATTACCTGATACCCGCTTACATTTGCCCAACCGATCCCAACCCCAACAACAGCGATGGTGGCGACCGGATGAAAACGAATTACGCGGGGAGCATGGGTAACCAGCGGATGGATAATTTATTCGGCGGGGTTTGCAACGATCTTGCTAATACGGCGATTTACGGCCCCGCCGCTCCGAGTGCACCTGGGAATCTGTTTGGTGGTGGCGGCGCCGGACACGGAAACACTCAAAACCCAAGTGACACCTCTGGAGTGTTCTCGCGTATCAACTTCGGTGCAAAAATCTCTCAAATCTCAGACGGCGGTTCCCAAGTGATCATGATGGGCGAAATCGTCCCGAATTGTGGCGACCACAGTCGAAATGGTTGGTACCACTGGAATGCTCCGTGGATCGCTACGACCGCTCCGCTCAACTATCCCATCAAATGTGTCTATGAGTCCGGGTGGAGCGATGCAGTTGGCAGCGCAAATGGACCGGCAACCCGTTGCAATCACTGGCAAAACTGGACCACTAGCCAAGGCTTCAAGTCGCGGCATAAGGGTGGAGCACATTTTGTATTTTGCGACGGTGCGGTTCGATTCCTTTCAGAGAACATCACATACCGAACGTATCAACAACTTGGCGATCGCCGGGATGGCAAGGCGATCTCCAATTTTTAGCCTCTAGTTCGGCACAACTGCTTGTGCGCTGGGGTCGAACAATTACCATGGACGGGCATTGGTCGCTGAGATACTCTGATCGCCCTCAACACCAATTGGTCATCACTGGCTGAGCAGTCGGGTGGTTGGTACCCCTTCTGCTTCGGATTAAAGATCGATTGTTGTTTCGATTTTGTTCAAAAGCAGAGGAATTGAAATGCGGGCGATTCTTGGTTCAACGCTGGCGTTGTTTTTGGGATCCGTGTGTGTCGCTGGCTGCTCCGGAGGAGTTGATGATCGGCCGGCTGTCTATCCGGTAACAGGCACGGTCACTTTGAACGGTAAGCCCGTTGCCGGAGTGGCAGTGACTTTTTCATCAGAGAATGCTCCTCGATCGGCAAGTGGGAAGACCGATGACAACGGTAAGTACTGGCTGACCACATACAACTTCAAAGATGGCGCAGTGGCCGGAGAGCATCAGGTTGTGATCACCAAGTTTGCAACTCAGAACGCGACCAGTGACCCGGCAAAGGCAACTGGGCAGGACTTGTCGAAAGGGCCCATGGCCGGCTATCCAACCCCGGACAAGTCGGGAAATATGAAACTTCCTGGGGGTTCGGCAAACGAGTTTCCTGCAAAATTCGCTGACTCGAAAGCCTCAGGTTTGAAGGCGACAGTCAGTGCTTCTGGAAAGAACGAAATCAACTTCCCGTTGGACGAGTGATTTCAATTTTACCTGCGGCCGTCAAGTTGGATGCGCTGGGTGCCGCTGGTTCACTGTGTTCTCAAGCTGAAACTGCGCCGAATTGGGTTGGCAACGTTGCTGAACTTTTTCTATGAGCTGTCGTGGCTGACACGTCACTTATCCGCTCGAGTTTTCTACGGTTGCTTCAGAACCAATTCAGACAACAGGCCACGACAGGCCTTCTGAACCTGACTTGCCAGGTGCTGAAGCGCATCGGTCCAAATCTGAGATCGCTTGGCAGTAATTGGCCGATTCAATGGCCCGGATGGCGAGGCGAAAAGAATTGTCCTTGCACTTCGCAAAGTGTCACTGCATCTGCCAGAGAGACTTCCCTGAAGCAGACAAGCAGACGAATTGCCTGGATGCACTTTGGAATGCTGCTTCGCGGCATACAGTTGGGCCCAATGATACGGTCTCGATCTGAAACCCAAGCCTGCGTTGATCCTTCGATGAATGTGCGTTAGATCGCATGCTGTTACTCTTGGGGGTGTCAGATGCGTCGCAAAATTCAGGTAGCTCTATCGCTTGCGACGTTGTTTGTTTTTTCTTGTTTCGGCTGGTACGGCTGGCGCGCAGCCACACAAGAGCCATTCTTGGTCGCTTGGCAATATTTGCAGCGTGGTTCTACGACCGAGGCGATCTCGCAATTGCGGATTCTACAGCGGCTACGGCCGGATTCCTCTGAAACGCGGTTGCTTCGAGCGGCCATCGACGTGCGGATGGGGATGCCAGAGTTGGCGTTAAGGCACTTGTCATATTTGCCCGGCGACCAGCACCGCGAGAAATCGTTGTTGGTGGCGGGGGAGTGCTATTATCGCCTGCACCGATACCTTGAGGCGGAAGTCGCGTTTCGACAATTAACCTCACTGAATCCCGAGTCGGACCTTGGTCTACGATGGCTGGTTGCCGTTTACTACGACCTCGGCGCATATGACCAGGCGACTGACATAGCAACTCGACTGATCTCTCTGAGGTCACAGGATTTTTCGCCACATCGTATGCTTGGGATGATGTCCAGGGATTTTGAGCGCAACAAACAGGCGATTTCACATTTTCGGCAGGCGTTGAAATTGAATCCTCCCAAAGATGTGCGGCTCGAAATTGTCGAAGAATTAGCTGCGGCGCTCGTTGACGAGCATGAGTATTCCGAGACGATCTCGCTCATCGAAGGTTCGCTCGTTCGGTCACCGATCATGAGTCACTCTCTCGCACAGGCATACTGGGCTCTCGGCGATCAAGAATTGGCTGTCAAACATCTCAATGACGCAGAGGAAGGCGGTACGAGGAATAACGCAGTCGCACTCACCCGATCCCGGTTCGCCCTGGAGTCCGGTGACTTAGAAAAGGCCGAACCAATCCTTCGAGAGATTGTGGCGTCAGACCCAGCCAACATTGACGCCTATTACATTCTCGGACAAGCCCTCGTCAAACTTGGCAAGCATGAAGAAGCAAGAGTTGCCAATGAGAAACGCAGCCAGCTATTGGCTCTCAAGGAGAGCCTCACGGAATTGAACATCAAGGCGATTCAGAATCCTCGAGATGCACAGATTCGCTATGAATTGGCGGACACCTGTGACAAGCTGGGCAAGCAAGACCTTGCACAAATGTGGCGCCGCGCCGCGAATGCCTGCTTGTCGAGTGAAGCAGTTCAAAACCATGTGTCACCTGGTCCCAATCACGATTGAGGGTCGCGTTGATGGAGGAATCTACTCTCTTCGCGATTCCTAATCCGCCAGGTGCATACCATTCTCGCGTGCTAGCTTCCCGTATCGGGACTGAGCACGTGGCTTAAAACCGCCTATTGCGAGCATCCCTGTGGACAACATGGCGGCTGTTCGCCGAGCTGGGATGTTCGAACGGGATATTGCCGAGTCATCCGCCAGGAGACATTGACATCAAACCGGGTAAGTCAACTTTCACCGGCGGTTCGACGATGGTAACAGCCATTCAATTCGAAGAGGTCACGGAGCAATCGGGCGTGACATTCACTTACTGTAGTGGGAGTGAGGCAGGAGAGGTTGCCATTTTGGAATCGCTGCGAGGCGGTATGGAGCTGTTTCGCTTCGATAACGCTGGCGACCTGGATTTGTGCTTACCTGGCAACGGACGCTACGGCGAAAAACGGAGTGATAGGCGCGACATGCCCGTGCACCATCATCCCCAGCGGGCCGATCGAGCCAATGTCCGCCTCCCGCAGCGGTAAGCGTGAGAGCTTCACCGGCCCATTGCCTTCCGCGCGGCCGCGGCTCCAGAGTTGCTGAAGAGTAGGCGGCCCCTCCTGCTGCTGGGCTAAAGCCGGTGAGGTCAGCACGACAATGAGCACGAGTGAGCCGATGTTTGTCGCATCGTCGTCGCTCCTGATAGTCGCAGTTTACTGCCGAACCGAGACATAAAACGCAGGCCGCTGGAAAGAAGACCGACGCGATTGCCCTATCCTGACAATTTCAGTTGGACGAACTTGAACAGACTGCGACTTGCTGCGATGACCAAGACTAAGTCGACACGCTCGCGTGCCTTTGGACTTTCGCATGCCAGCCCCGATGGGTGGCTGTTGTTTGCCTGGCCCGTACGACAATCACATCGTTGAAGTTTGGTAGAGTAAGTTTGTGTCGGTACGATCTGGCCAAAGAATAGGAGGAACGACATGTCGTGGCTGATGCGTGCGATGGCCGTTATTCCTTTGATTGCCGCGGCTGGTTTCTGCGGATTCGGCTTCCTGGCGACGGGCCGGAAGCAAGATTGCCATCTAGGCTCGGCGATGCGGGCATGTCATTCGAGTGATTCGACAGAAGAACTCAGCGCCGTCGCAAGTCGTGTATCGCGATGAACTGCCAAGTGGCCATTCGCAAAAGCGTCGGTCGGTGGCGCGTTGACGACGGGTATGGAATCGCACATCGGCGAAGGCCGCGTGTGAATCGTTCGGTCACACCAACCACTTGCATGCGCCGCGTGCTGACCTGAAGCCACGACTCGCCACCGTCATGGCCCGATGCATTGCCAGGTGGTGTTGACGTTCTCGCCCGTTCAGATGGCGTCGGCACTGCGAGTCGTCTGGTTGCGGCCTTCAGCAAACGGAAACAGCTTGAGCGTGTCCGTGTCGGCTGCAATTTGCGTGGGCGGGGTGCAATGATCGGTGAAGCGTTGCCGCAAGTAATTGTGGATGTGCTCGTGCAACATGGACCCGCGCCGAACTCGATAGCCACTCAAAGCGGTAGCGATGCTTTCGCCGAGGATCGCGCGGCGATTACAAATGTGGTCGCCCATCGCTTATCGCTCAGGCAACTTTTGCTGGCGGTGTGCTGTTTGAGTTGTGTGGTGCGCTGCGGAATTGGCTGACAGAAAGATAGGAGCAGAACGATGAATACGGTCTCGATTCGTCTCTGCGTGTTCATCTCCGCGTTGTTTTTGTCGGTTCTTTTGTCTGAATCGGCGTCACAGGCCGAAGATGCGATTGTTGCTGAGTTCAAGGCGTGCGATGCAAACGGTGATGCGGTGCTCACTGAGGCGGAGTATTTAAAGCGGGTGGGGCGCGAAAAGGCCGTGTTGCAGCGGGAGTTCAAGGTCTTTGATTTTGATGGTGATGGGAGGATGACTCAGGCGGAGTTTGTCACGGTCCCGATCGGGCAGGCCGATGAACTGCGTGGGAAGTTGCCTGATCCGGTGATCGGCTTGTCGGAAAAAGCGATGGCTCAGTTGGCGAAGGAGTGGAAGGCTTGGGACAAGACTGGAGATGACTCGCTGTCGGCGGAGGAGTTCAAAGAGGGTGATGTGGCGGCTCAGGTCCGTGGATTGGAAGCGGCGGGGTTTGCGGATTGGGACCTGAATCGAGATGGGCTGCTCTCTCGGCAAGAGGCGGCTCGCGTTTTGGACGTCGCGTTTGGCGTGCGGACTCCCGAGGGTCATCTGTTGCGCGAGCCAACCGGTCGCGTGATCGATTGGCGGGTCTTTCGCAATTTCACACTCGATGCCGAGGGCTTTGTCGGGGTTGAGGTTTACTCGCGAGCGCTCGGCCCGTTGGACGATGCGGCCAAGCAGCGGTGGATCGCCACGACCGATCAGAATGGTGACGGCAAAATCAACTGGGCGGAGTTCGCCAAGAGCGATCATCGCACCGATCCGGTCGGAACATTTCTGCAATTCGATGCTGATTTGAACGGCCGGTTGACTCCGAAAGAATTAGAAAAGATGACCGCCGACCAACAGCCGATCGCGGCCTGCATGTTTCCCGGTTTCGACGACGATCGCGACGGCGCGCTGTCGCTGCGCGAGTTTCAACTGGCTCCGCTGGCGAATGTTTTGGCTCCTTGGCAACATGCTCAGGACGCCAACGACGACGGACTGTTGCAAGCGGCCGAGTTTCGCTTTCATCCAGGAATCGCCCTCGCCGCCCTGAGCGCCGAGTACTTCCGGCGGCTAGATGTGGATCAGGATCAGTCGCTGACACTTACCGAGTTCCCGTTTACGACGACTCGCCTGCCTCCCAACGAAATCCGCGTGCGGTTCGCCGACGGCCGAGTGCTGGCGATCACGATCCCCGATTACCCGAACATCTTCTCGCCAGAGATTTCGCCCGACGGGAAGTGGGTGGCTGTCGATGGTTGGAAGCGCGGCGAGAACAACATCGCCTCGCACCTGTTGATCGCCAGCTTGGAAACCGACGAGGTGCGAGATTTCGGCATCGGCTGCAGTCCGCACTGGTCGTCCGACAGTCGCCGCATCGCTTATTCGAAGTACAACCAGGGAGTGTTCGTTCGCGATTTCGAACTGGATTCGGAAGAGGAATCGATCGACCCGCAAGGCTGGGCGATTGAGTTCTCGCCCGATGGGAAGCAGTTTGCTTACGTCATCAACGGCATCAACTTCGTCATTCGCGACGTCGCCTCCAACGAGAAACGCTCCCTCTTCGGCGAAGGCAAAACTCCCTATCGGTACATCGAGCACAATTTTGCGTGGTCCCCCGATTCACAAAGAATCTGCTTCAAAGGGCGTCGCGCGGATGGCGGTAGAGAGATCGGCATCGTCCATACGACGGGCAACGATCCGAAGCTGCGAGTGCTCTGTGACGCCAAGGATGTTGCCACGGACATCGCGTGGCTCGCCGATAAACGGCTGATGTTCCCGCGCACGCCGGCCGGAGCCTCGAAATCACAAATCCATATGATCGACCCCGATGGCGAGAACGGAAAACCGTCCGAGCGCTACGCCAAACAACCCGCCAACCGCAACAATGTCGGAGTCAGTTGGTCCCGCGACGGAAAGACCTTCGTCTACATCAGCACGAGGTAAAGAGAACCCACAGCCATGACACCCACACATCGCCACAGAATCCTTGTCGCGGCACTGGCAATCACGCTCGCGCCCATTCGCAGCCATGCCGACGAGCCGAAACCTGCCGCCAAAAAAGCCGTCGATGCCAAGCCAGACAAAGCAGAACCGAAAGCCGACAAGCCAGCCGAAGCCAAGAAGGAGGTCGATGCACGCGACGCGCAAATTGATGCGCAGCTTCAACAGTGGATTCCACAGTTTACGCAGCAGTACCGGCCGATCCTCACCACCGAGCTCAACTTCATTCGACAAGTCTGCGACCTGACTCCGGAACAACGTCCAAAGATCAAAACGGCTAGCGAAGCGACTCTGAAAGAGGCCGCTACCAAGATGGCTGAATTTCAGGGAGGCATGATGCGTGACGGATCGCGAGCGCAAAACCAGCAGCCGAATCCTCAGCAGACCATTCGCGAATCCATCACAAAGGTGTTGCAGGACACGCTGACTCCCGGACAAATGGCGAAGTACAAAACCGAGGTGGCTCAGCGCACCGCCCTTCGCAAACGAGCCGCCATCCAAGGCGTTGTCGCTCGTCTCGACGGCACCCTGTGTCTGAGCGCACAACAGCGAGACAAGATCACGGAGTCAATCACTGCCGGATGGCAAGACAAGTGGGAGCAATGGCTGATGCTGTCGATCTACGGCGACCAGTACTTTCCAGTGGTTCCAGACCAACATATCGCGACGCATCTCGATGCCGATCAAAAGTCGGTCTGGAGCGGCCTGCAAAAAATCGAATTTGGCTACTACGGCGGCGGCATCGTCGAAGCAGACGACGGCTGGTGGGGCGTCGAACCCGCCAAAGCCGACGCACCGATGAAATGAACGGAAGACGACCAGGAAACCGAGGTGGCTCGTGTTGCCAAGAAACCAATCAGAAGACTCAACCCAGAGAGGCCCGCGTTGGCTTCACCTGCTGGCGTTGCCGATCCTCCTCTTGGCTTCGTTCGCCTTTGCGGCCGACGAGGACGACGACGATCCTCCGGCCGCAGCGGCTCAGGTCAACAACAGGTTCTTCATCCCAGAAGAACATTTCGACCAATGGATCTTCCAGGGGAGTAACAATGCGGCCGCTGGCAAAGCTCGGATTGAGTCGAGCGTGAAAATAAAGCTCGCGGAATTGCGGCGAGTCTGCAATCTGACGGAGGCTCAATCGAAGAAGCTCTCGCTCGCGGCACGCGGCGATATGCAGCAGTTCTTCGAAGAGGTCGAGGTTGTTCGCAAGAAGTTTCTCAAAGTGCGAAATGATCAGAACGCTTTCAACCAAATCTGGCAGGAGATCAATCCGCTGCAACAGAAACAGCAGAGGGGCCTGTTCGGTGACTCCTCATTCTTCGCCAAGACGGTCCGCAACACGCTCACGCGCGAGCAACAAGAGAAATATCAGGTCGTCCTCGATGATCGTCGCCGCTTCCGCTACCAAGCCGCTGCCGAGGTTGCCTTGCACAATCTGTCCAACACCCTCGGTCTGCGTCACGAACAACACGAGACGATCTTCAAGCTCCTCATCGAGGAGACGCAACCGCCGCTGACCTTCGGACAGTACGACCAATACTACGTGTATTACAGCCTCGCGAAACTACCCGACACCAAACTGAAGCCGCTCATGGATGAACGGCAATGGAAGCTGCTGCAACCACATCTCCAACAAGGTCGAGCCATGGTCGCCAACCTCATGCAACAAGGGATGATCGAGCCCCCCAAAGGCCGCATTCTCAAAAGCGTGAGGACGATTCTCCCGGATGTTGAAAACCACTCCGCAGCACCTTAGTCCCTCTCTCAAGCATCTGTCGCGTAGCCGCAGTGTTGGAGGTAGTGGAGGCGTTCGTCGGGAGAGAAGTGGTCGAGAGCTTGGACGAAGAAGGACCAGAGGCGCTCGATGTTGCGTGGGGATGCGCCGCGGACCAGCCACTTGAGTTTATAGAAGACCATTTCGATTGGGTTCAGGTCAGGGCTGTCGGGAGGCAGGTAGACCAATGTTGCGCCGGCGGACTCGATGGTTTCACGCACACCGCCGACCGTAATGCGCAGCGAGGTTGGCCGTCACCACAATGTCGCCTTGCTGCAGCGTGGGGACGAGTTCTTGCCGAAGGTAGGCGAGGAACAGTTCACCGTTTGTGGCTCCGTCGATGACCACCGGCGCGGTCAAGCCATCGTGACACAACGCCGCGACGAACGTGGTCGTCTTCCTATGGCCGTAAGGCCTTTTAGCGATGAGTCGCTCACGAAGTTCCGGCAACGTCGCGTCAGCTTACTCACGCACCAGTTGCTCCAAGGGTTCGCGATGCGCCAGCCCCTGCGGCGCGGCCGCGTGCCCCGATTTCCGCGGAGACACCTCGCCACTCTCGCGACGCCGCTGCTTGAGCCGCCGAATCCGCGACTCGCTCCCGCGATACTTCACCGCCGCCTGCCGCACTTCCATTCCCGCGTCACAGTCCGTGAGCACTCGTTCTCGCAAATCCATCGAGCAAGTCTCGATGGCAATTCCTCCGTGTGATTCCCTGTCTTACTCAATTTGCCTGCCTGACGATAGAGTTCCGTGGGAGGCGCACTAACTGCCGGGATCTGTCCGGACGTGGGTTTTAAGCCGCGAAACGCTGGGTTGATGCGTTGAAGGCCGCAAGAGACTTCGCTGCGACACACGTCCGACAAGGTATTGGAACCGCCGGAGATTAAACGGAATTCTGAAGTCGGAGCCAAGTCGTCATGCTGATTGACGACTCCTTGAAAGTTCTTGGGCACTCGGATCGTGAAACTCTCTCCGACCTTTTTCCCGATCGAACGCAATCCGTATCAAGCCAGCGGCTCCAACTGCCGAAATTTTGAAAAACTTGCCAACTCGATGTTGGACATCGAAAAAGAGACTCATAGAATCCCGCCCGTTCGGGATTCGGGATTCCTACCTCTAGAACTCTTCACGAGGCACCACACAACACAATGGTTGAGACCGCTGAGCAGCCCCCATCGTGTTACCGCCGTCGTCCCCCAGGGCCTTTGCAGCGTCTGCATGCTGCGTCGTCCCGCCTGCGTGATGGATTTTCCCGTCTGCTCCGGCCTGCGTCGAATTGCGACCGCCGTTTTGAGCCTCTCCCCAATGCTTTTCTTGCTCTGAGCCTTGCTGGCTCAATCTCGCTCAGCCCCGCCCGCGCGTATCGCGTTTGGTTGGCGGCCACCGTTCGAGCGGGGCAGCTACTGCCACTGCAATTTGTGCGGCGGTTCCCCCGCCGGTGAGTTCATTCGCCTGACGGGCGAAGTGTTTTGGTCTCTTGTTTTGGCGTGCTTTCGTTCCTCTGTCTCCCACTTGCTGCGATCGAACAGATCTTTTTTTCGATCTACGATCCAGTCGGCCGAATGAGTTGGCTTCTGGGAGACGCTCGTTCTGGAGAACCTGCTCATGTCCACGTTGCTCGATTGTGGAGTGCAATCCGCCACGCGTGTCGCTCAACCGGTCATTTCGTTCGATCAAGCCAAGGCCATTGCCGAAGTGCATGGCACTCCGGCGCTCGTGCTCAGCCGCTCGGCGTTGCAACGCAACTACGAAGCGATGCGAGCCGAGATGCCGGGCGTGGAACTGTTCTACGCCGCCAAGGCCAACCCGGAATATCTCGTGCTGAAGAACCTCCGTGAATTCGGTTCTTCGGTCGATGTCTGCTCGTACCGCGAGATGCAGGCCGCGCTCAACGCCGGGTTCACTCCGGACCAGATGATCCACACGCACCCGTGCAAGACGATCGCCAACCTCGTCGATTGCTATACGGAGGGACTGCGGTGGTTCACGTTCGACGCGCCGTCCGAGATCGCCAAATTCGTGAAGCACACGCCCGACGTAAATTTGATTCTGCGACTCGCCGCCAGTTCGCAGTCGAGCCTCATCAATCTGTCGGCCAAGTTCGGCTGTGCTCCGAAGGACGCCGGCGACTTGATGCGACAGGCACATCAAGCGGGCGTGAACGTCAAAGCGTTGTCGTTCCACGTCGGCTCGCAGTGCCTCAACCCCGCCGACTTCCGGGCCATGCTGCTGCAAGCTCGCCAAGTTTGGGACGAGGGAATCAAGATCGGCTGCCCGCTGGAAGTGCTCGACATCGGCGGCGGCTTCCCGGCTCCGTACAAGAGCGAAGTGATTTCGCTGGAGCTCTTCTGCCGCAGCCTGCAAGGGGCGTTGGACGAGACGTTCGGGGACCTGGGCAACAGCGTCCGCTTCATCGCTGAGCCGGGCCGCGGACTGGTCGCCGAATGCGCGACACTGATCGTGCGAGTCCTCGGTAAGTCGAACCGCAGCGGCACGACACAGTACGTCATCGACGACGGCCTGTATGGAGCCTTCTCCGGCATCGTCTATGACCACGCCGAGTTCCCGTTGCTCGTCGAGAACGCCGAGAACCGCCCGCATCGCCCGTGCATCATCGCCGGTCCGACCTGCGACTCCGGCGACATCGTCTGCCGCGACCAATCGCTGCCCGACTTGGAAGTCGGCGAACTGGTCCTGGTTCCCACGATGGGAGCCTACTCCTCCGCCAGCGCCTGCGGCTTCAACGGCCTCGACATACCGAGGTACGTCGAGGTGGAGTAAGCCGACTGTCCGGTTGACAGGTCGCCTAAGGCACGCGAGACGTGTCCATGAAACGCATGATCCGAAACGTCGCTGATTGCGTAATCCTTGGACTCTTTGCGGTTGGATGTGCGTTGCCTGTTGTGGTCCTTGCGATCCCGCATTCAGGATTCTTACCGAACTTCGATTTGACGATCGAGGCAGCCGCTTTGTTCGTCGCATTCGCATCAGGAGTATGCCTCGGAATCTGGCGAATCAGAAACGCGAGTCAACCGTAGAGCCGCCATTGCGGAGTTTGGGAGCTCTTGTCTGCTCCAGTTCGCACTCGTCTCGTCAACAAATTTAGATCTTCGGGCTTTGAGCTAGGAGGTGTTTCATTACAATTCCCTGCTACTGCGGTCGGACTAGGATGCTGGCTGGTCTTTTTTAAACGGTGGCCTTTGGCGAGGTCTTCTTCGGTGACGAAGCAGCGACGCCTCAGTTTTCTCAGGTGCGATCATGCCTCACGGCAAGGACACGACAACTCGTTGGAATCTGAGCGCGCCCATGTCGGACGGCATGTTGGGTCGATGGGGTTTGCTCGGACTGGCTTAGCTTTTCTTACCCTTTTGCGCTGGAAGCGTATCGAAACAAAATGCAGCACCAGATTCGATTTGACGGAAAGTTGCTGATTCTGGGTTGTGGAAGCGTGGCTCAATGCACGATCCCGCTCTTGCTCAGGCACATTCAGATGCCGGCGGGTCGAGTCACGGTGATGGACGTGCGGGACAACCGCGACGGCATCGCGCAACCGCTTGGCAGCGGCGTGAAGTACGTCCAAGAGCGGCTGACCAAAGGCAAGTACCGTGAGCAGCTTGGCCGCTACTTGGGGCCGGGCGACATCCTGATTGATCTCGCGTGGAATTTGCAGACGACCGATCTGCTCGATTGGTGCCGCCAGAATGGAGTGCGGTACATCAACACGTCGGTCGAGGTTTGGGATCCCTACGAAGGGATGAAGCGGCGGCCGATCACCGAGTTGACGTTGTATCACCGGCACATGCAGCTTCGGAAAATGATTGACCGCTGGGGGGACAATCACGGCCCGACGGCGGTGCTCGATCACGGTGCGAACCCCGGCCTCGTATCACACTTCACCAAGCAGGCTTTGCTGCAAATCTCCCGGCGGATCATCGAGGACCGGCCGCGCAATCGTCGCATTCCCGCACTGTGGCGAGCCATCGAACGTTTGTCGTTCAATGAATTAGCCATGCTCAGCGGTGTGAAGGTCATTCATATTTCCGAACGGGACACGCAGAAATCCAGTCAGAAGAAAACCGCTGACGAATTCGTCAACACGTGGAGTGTCGAAGGGCTCTACGAAGAGGGGATCGCTCCTGCCGAACTCGGCTGGGGGACGCACGAAAAGCGACTGCCCCACGACGCTCGCGAGCACACACACGGGCCGCGCAACCAGATCTGTTTGGAGCGGCGCGGGATCAATACCTGGGTTCGCTCGTGGTGCCCGTCGGGCGAGATGCGCGGCATGGTGATCCGCCACGGCGAAGCCTTCAGCATCTCCGAACGACTGACCTGCGTGGACGAAGAAGGTGGCGTGATCTATCGACCGACGGTTCACTACGCCTACTGCCCGTGCGACGATGCGATCGGATCGCTCGATGAACTTCGCAGCAACGAGTACCAGCGGCATCGCCACGAACGCATTCTCCGCAATGAGATTGTCTCCGGCCGCGATGAGTTGGGCTGCCTGTTGATGGGGCACGATTACAAGTCGTGGTGGATTGGCAGCATGCTCGACATCGATGAATCGCGACGGCTGGTTCCCGGACAGAATCCGACCACGGTTCAAGTTGCCTCGTCCGTGCTGGGCGCGTTGTTCTGGATGATTCGCAATCCCGAAAAGGGAGTGAAGCTGCCGGACGATTTGCCGCACGAAGAGGTGCTCGATATTGCGATGCCGTATCTCGGCCCGTTCATTTCCCAGCCGGTCGACTGGTCGCCGCGGTTGAACGGACTGCACGACTCGGCCAAGAAGAATGGCAAAACCAACAAGTTTCGCGACAACAACGACGAGCATGAAGACTGGCAGTTCGAGCAATTCTTGATAGCGACGTGAACGTTATCGTCTTGCTCCCGCGAGGCGGAGCTTGTGCCGGTGACTCACCAGTTCACTGTTCAGCCTAACTCTCGACGGTGTCAACTTGATGTCGTCTGCCTCGCGGCGGTGAGTTGGCTAGGTGCGCTGGGGCGAATTCAACGTCACGCCGGGGCCGACGTAGTTCTGGCCGAAGCGATTGGCAAGGAACGCCTCCAGGTCGACTTGTTCCTGTTTCACGAATCCAGTGGTTGGTAACTGACCATGGATGTGTAGGTCGAGCACCGCACAAATCGCGGCGGCTGTCGTGATCTGGATCGCGGACCAGACTTCGTCGCCGTGTTGCTTGTGGTAAATCTTGCGGGCGTCCCAAAGCTGCACCATCTGCCCGTCGCGCTGGCCCGTCGCCGTGCAAAAGACGACGACGACATCCTGCAACGTGCGCGGAACGGCGTTTTCCAGGATTTCTTTGAGCAGTTGCCGCCGATCGCGCAGCCGCAGTTCGTCCAGCAGAAACAGCATGCGGTCTCGGTGGCCGAGATAGCGGATCGTTTTGTAGTTCAGTTCGCGGACTTGATCTTGAAACGACTCGCACAGCGTGCCGAGTCCACCGGAAGTCGAGAACGCTTCATACTCGACGCCGTCGATTGAAAGGTGTTCCAGTCCTTCGAGGGGCCAGAACTCTTGTCGCTTTCCCTGATGGATGACGTCGCAAGGATTGCAGTACTCGTTGATGAGTCCGTCAGTGGACCACGTCAGGTTGTATTTCAGCGAATTGGTCGGGAACTCCGGCAGCGCTCCGACGCGCAGGAACAGCGAATCAAGTCGCTCGAACTTGTGGGCCAGGTGATTCGCAACGATACCGACGAAGCCGGGGGCCAACCCACACTGCGGCACGAAGATTTGGCCGGGCCGAGCCGCTCCCGACAACGTGCGAACCACGCGGGTCGTTTCGACGTCTTCGGTCAAATCAAAATAGCTGGTGCCAGCCGCCAGCGCGACGCGAGCCACTCGCGGGTTCAGAGAGAACGTCAACGCCGAGATCACTGCCGCTTGACCCTTCATTGCCGCCGCGAGATCTGCTTCGTTGGCCGCATCGACGATCATCGTTTCGACGCCGAGCTTGACCTTCAGTCGGTCGAGTGCCGCAGCGTCGGTATCGCCGACACGCACTTGGTAGTCGCCGGACTGAACCAAAAACGTGGCGATCATCCGCCCAATTGTGCCCGCTCCCAGCAGCAAGACGTTGGTCATATCGGATCCTTCCGCATTCGTAGGTCAGCCTTTTCAGGCTGACTCCTTCGAGGGATTACACAGTTTGCCTGTTCGAGTCAGACTGGAATCCTGACCTACGAGACATTCCGCAGAAATGACACACGGCCGTTCAGCACCCATTCGACAACGAAGATGTTGCCGGCTTTGTCGAAGCAAGCGTCGTGTGGGTGGATGAACTTGCCGTTTGGCCACAAGGCCCGATCAACACGGATCGGAAACTTGCCGTCTCCGAGCACAGTCTTTGTCCATTCGGGATCGTAGCCGAGGTGCGTGATAACCTTATTGTTCTTGTCAAACAGCGACACTCGTGCATGCAGATCGGGAACCAGCAGCACGTCACCGCGAATGTCGAAGTGGGCCGGGAAGCTCACCGGCGAGTTCAACTTCGACATGTCCGAGGTCAGGCCGGGGTTGCCCTCCTTGTCTTGTGTCAGAAAGCCGATGTGTTTGCCGTCGAGCGTCAGGTACTGCAAGCGAGCGTTGGCTCGATCAGCCACGACCAGTGAAGGTTGGCGACCGGGTCGGTTATCGAGCCACTGGCCGTGTGGAGTCTTGAACTGACCTGGCTCCGTTCCGACGCCGCCAAAGGTCCGGATCCACTTGGCATCCTTGTCGTACTGATGAATGAAGTGCGAGCCGTAGCCGTCGCCGATATAGAAGCCGCCGTCCGGTGAAAAGGCGATGTTCGTCGGGCTGTACGGCGTCTTCGGGTCATCGTACTTGCCGGTTTCCAGCAACCGTTCTTTCTTCCAGACGATCTCCCCCTTTAACGTCGTCTTGGTGACGAGCCCCGTTCTCGTTGAGCAAAGGTAGAGGAACTCCTCCCGACCTTCTTTGCGAATGTCGACGCCGTGTCCGCCTGTGTGATACTCCTTGCCGAACGAGCGAACAAATTTACCGCTGGGATCGAAGACGACGATCGCGTCGACCGACTGAGGCGCGTTGGATCGGTGCGCGATGTAGACCAGACCCTCTTCGTCGACAGCAACACCGTGCGTTTCACCCCATTGGATGTGTTCAGGGACTTCGCCCCAATTGTGCGAGACGACTTCGTATTGAAACTCTCCCGTCCCCAGCAACGGTGACTTCGTACCGGCCTTGTCGGAGGCGTTCAGAATCATCGGACTGACGCTGGCCGCGGCAGCGACCGCTCCGGCCGCGTGCAGGAAATTGCGACGAGAGGTTGCGGAATCGTCTGAAGGACATTGATGCGCAGCAGCCATGACGAGCCTTTCACAAAAGATCGACGTGTGGTGCGGGCAGCTCGCCAACACCCGTCGCACGATATCCGGGCTCGAAAGGGGCAGCAATCGTCGCTGGTCGAGGCCCTCTGTCACGAACTCGGCGGCTCATAGCCTTGAATGTCGTATTCCGAGTCGATCGTCGCTGTGGCCCACAGTTCATCGATCAGTTTCGTGATTTCGTCTTGCTGATCTGTGTCCTGCAGCTTGTTGCGAATTTGGTCTTGAACCTCATCAAACGGGGTGTGGCCCGCTTCTTGCCGTTCGAGCACACGAACCATCTGGAAGTTGCGGGACGACTCGATCAAGTCGCTCGGCTCACCAATGGGCAACTTGAACAGCAGCGCTTCGAGCTTTTCGTCGGCAAGGCTGCCAGCATTGGTCCAATCATAAATGCCTTTGTTTTCGGCCGTCGGGCCATCCGAGAGGTTCACCGCCAGTTCACCGAAATCGCGTGGCGGCTTCTGTTGGAGTCCGTCCGACAGGATCCGCAGCTTCGCGCGAGCCTGCACTTCGTCAGAACGTGAGATCAAAATCTGCTGCCACTTCACGCGACGTTTGACTTCGAAGTCCTTCAAATGTTTTTGGTAGTACGCGAACAAATCTTGCCGGCTGAGCTTTTGGTTGTTCTTGACTTTTCCGGCAATGAATTGCTGAGCCAGTGTCCGGTTTCGGAACTGGTACTCGATCATGGCGAGCGAGGTGCCCTTCTTTTGTAATTCGCGATCCAGTTCTGCAGTGCTGGTCACGCCCATGGCCTTTTTCATTTCTTCGAGCTGTTCTTGCAACTGCTTCTTCACGAAGTTGTCGAGTTGTGTTTGCTGATCCTTCTTGAGCGATTTTCGAGTGGCTTCAGAAAGCAGCTTGCGCTCGACATGCGCTCGAAGGTCGCGTTCGATGAGCTGGTCGATCTGTTTGCGGTATTGATCGGGCGGGGCTTGTTCTCGCATTTTCGCCAAGCCCTCGGCATAACGCTCGAGGATCTCTGCCTCGAAAATCGGTGCTCCATTCACGGTCGCGACGACACGATTTCCTTCGAGCTCTTTGGGTAGATCTGCATCAGATTCCGCCAGTCCAACGAATTCGATGCCATTGCTTTTAGAGCGTTTTGTGGCATCACGTTCTTCATTGGCAAGCTGCGATGTCTGCTGGGAGCTCTGCGTTCCGATTCGTCGAGGAGGTGGCGGGCCAGCGACGGGATTATCGACCTTCGGTCCGAGGCCGCTGTCTCCTTTGCAGCCAGCAATGGCCAGCAAGACTGTCAGTAAGATTTGAGTCAGTCGCATGAACCGCATCCTTGCGGAAGTTCGTAGCCCCGCCTTCGGGCGGAAGTTGTGACCGCCTGAAGGCGGAACGACGAACGGAGGGGGCGGGACTATCCGCCAATTTCAAATTGGCTGCAACACCGTTTTTAGCAGCGGCAACAGAGCCTCAAACGAGGTCTCTGCTTCCTCGCCCATCGGCCAGTAAGCCGATTTTGTATCGACGATTCGAAATCGTCCCTTGTGCAGTCCGACCAGCGGTCGTAACCGCGAAGCATCACGGTAGCCGAAGACCAGCCAGTCGTTTTCGCGGGTGATCCGATCGATGCTCCAGCGAGCGGCGTTCAACTGCACTTCGCGCAGCTTCACCAGTTTCTCAGCCAGCTCCGGCAGCGGGCCGAAGCGGTCGCGGAGTTCGTTCTGCCAGTCGGCCAGCTCCTCGAAGGAACCGACTGCCGACAGTTTGCGATACGCCTCGATCTTCGGACGACCCGGCGGGACGTAATCGTGGGGCAAGTACGCCGTCACCGGCAGGTCGATCTGGACGTGAATGTGCTCTTTGACCGGCTGCTTCTTGGCCGAGCGAACCGCGTTCTCCAAGAGCTGGCAATACAACTCATACCCGACCGCTTCCATGTGCCCGCTTTGCTCGGCGCCCAGGATGTTGCCCGCTCCGCGAATTTCGAGATCGCGCATTGCGATCTTGAAACCGGCTCCCAGTTCACTGAACTCCTCGATCGCCTTCAACCGCTTCGTCGCCAGCGGAGTCAGCGACTTACCCTCTTCGAGCAGCAGATAGCAGTACGCCTTGTGCTTGTACCGGCCGACGCGCCCTCGAAGCTGATGCAGGTCGGCGAGGCCGTAGTGTTGAGCGTCGTTGATGAAGATCGTGTTCGCGTTCGGGATGTCGATGCCGCTCTCGATGATCGTTGTGCTCACGAAGATGTCGAGTTCGTGATTCACGAACTTGACCATGACTTCTTCCAGTTCGTACCCCGCCATCTGCCCGTGCCCGATGCCGATCCGAGCCTCCGGCACGATCCGCTGAATCCGGTCGGCTATCGACCGGATGTTGTAGACGCGATTGTGGACAAAGAAGACCTGCCCATTGCGATTGAGTTCTCGCACGATCGCCTGCCGGATCAGATCGCCGTCGAACCGACAGACGCGCGTCGTCACCGCCATGCGATCGACCGGCGCGGTCGTCAGGTTGCTGATGTCGCGAATTCCCAGCAGCGACATGTGCAACGTGCGCGGGATCGGCGTCGCGGAGAGAGTCAGCACATCGACTTCCAGTCGCAGGTGCTTGAGCATTTCCTTGTGTTCCACACCGAAGCGTTGTTCTTCGTCGATCACCAGCAAACCGAGATCTTTGAACCGCACGTCCGGCGACACGAGTCGATGCGTGCCAATCAGCAAGTCGATCGCGCCATTCGCCGCGCCGTCGATGATCTTCTTCTGCTCCCCTTTCGTCTTGAACCGCGAGATTCCTGCGACCGTAATCGGGAACTCGGCCATCCGTTCGGAGAAGGTGCGGTAATGCTGCTCGGCGAGCACCGTCGTCGGGACCAGCACCGCGACCTGTTTCCCCGCGTCGATGACCTTGAACGCCGCTCGCAACGCGACCTCGGTCTTGCCGTAACCGACGTCGCCGCAGATCAGCCGATCCATCGGCCGCGCTCGTTCGAGATCCCCCTTGCAGTCTTCAATCGCACTGAGCTGATCCGGCGTCTCTTCGTAGGGAAACGCCGCGTCGAACTCCTTCACCATGTGCGAGTCCTGCGGATACGCGAACCCCGGCTTCGTCTCGCGAGCCGCTTGCAGCAGGATCATGTCCGTCGCGAGATCAGCGACCGCATCTGCCACCTTCTGCTTCCGTTTTGCCCATGAGGCGCCGCCGATCGTGCTCAATTCCGGCGAAGAACGTTGCCCGCCGACATACTTCTGCACGAGATGAATCAACGACACCGGCACATAGATCAGCACACGATTCGCGAACTCTAAAGTGAGATGCTCCTCGGTCGCGTCCCCCTTCTCCATCAGCGTCATACCACGATACCGGGCGATCCCGTGCGACAGATGGACAACGAAATCCCCCTCGCTCAGTTCGATGAAGCTGTCGATTGCCCGCGACTCCACCTTCCGTCGCCGCTTCGTCTCGCGAGCGATCGCCGTCCGCCCAAATAACTCGTGATCGCCGATGACCACGATCTTCTCCGCCACAAGTCGGAAGCCACGATTCACACGCCCGACACACAGATCAACTCGTTGCGACAAAACTGTTTGCCCGGCCGTCAGCTGTGAGCCGTGAGCCGGTCGCCGAAGTCCTTTTTCTTCCTGCCCCTCAGGAAAAGGATCACGGCCATCGGTGATCGGCTCATGGCTTTCAGCCGAACTAAAATCTCGCAACAACTCGCTCAGTCGTTCCAGTTCCCCGTCGTTGTGACACGCGATGACGACTCGCTCGTCGCGGCCAACCACCGTCGCCAGTTCGTTGAGCACCTCATGCTTCGGTCCGGTGAATCGCTCGACCGATTCGACCTGTAAGTGACACGAGGTCTCGAAGCTGTCGGCCGCCAGCGGAGCAATCGTCACGTTCGCGAAATCGGTCAGTGAGGCGATCACATCGTGTATCCCTGCCAACCCCTCCGCCTCACTCAGTCGCCCAAGATACTGCCGAGCTTCATCGATTAACTCCGGCAACTCGACGAACGCGATCCAACTCCCAACAGGGAGGTGAGCGGGGATTGTCGATCCGACAGCACCTTTCTCGGACTCCTGGCCTCTGACCTCTGACTTCTGCCCCAGCGCCGTCACGTTCACTTCGCTCAGCGTCTCGATCGTGCGCTGCGATTCGACGTCGAACCTCCGCAGCGATTCGAGTTCATCGCCGAAGAACTCCAACCGCAGCGGTTCTTCGGAATCGGTCGGGAAGATATCGACGATCCCGCCGTGGACGCTGACCTCACCGGGAAGCTCAACGGCAGGCACTCGCTCAAACCCGCGCTCGATCAGCCACCGCAGCAGCTCTTCGACATCGATATCGCTTCCGATTCGCAGTGAGCGCGACGAAGCCGCAATCTCGTCACGGCTCGGCACGGGCTGCATCAGCGCCGGCCCGCTGGTCACGATCACGCGCGGCGGCTTGTCCGAGTTCAACGCCCGCAGCACTCGCAACCGAGCACCACCCACCGCATCCGCCGCCGAGCCATCCGGCGGCCAACTCTCCCACGCCGGAAAGATCGCCGGCACCTCGCCCAGAAAGTTGAAAACGTCATCCGCGAACTCATCGACATCGTGCATCCGAGGCAACACCACCAGCAACGGCTTGTCGCCACCCACCTGCTGTGTGAGCGTCGCAACCACTAACCCCGCCGAGGAACCCCATGCCCCATCAATTGCCCCCGCTTGACCCCGTTTCATCGCGGCGACAACCGCTGAAAAAGACTCCTGCTTAGGCAACAGCGCAGCCAGCTCGCGCAGGGTCATCCCCCGGCGATTCGCATTCAGCGACTCGTCTTTCTGTCGAGGCTTTGGCATGTGCTGCCTTTGTAGGATGGGCACTCCTGCCCGTCTACTTCTGCCGTCGCTGCTCGTCGACTCGCCGCTTCAACTCCGCTTCGAAACCGCGATCGACCGGCTGGTAGTAGGTGCGGTCAACGCCGAGGTAGTCTTGATCGACCCAGCCCTCCGGCGCGTCGTGCGCGTACTGATAGCCTTCGCCGTGGCCAAGACGTTTGGCTCCGGGATAGTGGCCGTCGCGCAAATGCGTGGGGACCGGAAGCACTCGTTTCGAGCGGACGTCGTCCAGCGCGGCATCGACGGCGACGTAACTGGCGTTCGACTTCGGAGCGGTTGCAAGGTACGTCACCGCCTGAGCCAGATTGATGCGACACTCCGGCAAACCGACGAACTCGGTGGCATTCGCGGCGGCCATCGCGACGACCAGCGCTTGCGGGTCCGCGTTGCCGATGTCCTCCGATGCCGCAATCACGATTCGCCGAGCAATGAACCGCGGATCTTCGCCCGCTTCGAGCATTCGCGCCAGCCAATAGATCGCCGCATCGGGATCGCTGCCGCGAATGCTCTTGATGAACGCGCTGGCCGCGTCGTAGTGCTCGTCGTCACCGTATTGAACGGCCTTCTTTTGGATGGATTCCTGAGCGACAAGCAGATCGACGGTTGCCGACGATGAACCAATCACGCTCAGCACCGCGATCTCCAGTGCGTTGAGCGCTCGGCGAGCGTCACCGTCGCAGACTTCGGCAAGGAACGACAATGCTTCATCGGTCGCAGTCACCGCGTGGTGGCCGAGTCCACGTTCGCGATCAGACAACGCTCGGTGCAGCAGGCCGAGGATGTCTTCTTGCGAGAGCGAGCGGAACTCGAAAACCTGGCTGCGGCTGACCAGCGGCGAGACCAACGCGAAGAACGGATTCGATGTTGTCGCGCCGATCAGTCGCACGACCCCCGATTCGACATCCGGCAGCAGCACGTCTTGCTGCGTCTTGTTGAAGTGATGCAGTTCATCGACGAATAGCAGCGTCCGTTGCCCGCCGGTCTTTAGCCGAGTCCGCGCGGCTTCCAAGACTTCACGTAGCTCTTTGACACCGGCCGATGCAGCATTGAGTGACGCGAAAACTGACTTGGTGTGCTTGGCGACGATCTCGGCCAGCGACGTTTTGCCGGTGCCGGGTGGGCCGTAGAAGATCACCGAGCTAACTCGGTCGGCCTGCAGCATCCGCCGCAGCAGTTTGCCTTCGCCAAGAAAGTGTTGCTGCCCGGTGAATTCATCGAGCGTTCGCGGTCGCATCCGCGCGGCCAGCGGTTTCGCGGAGTCTAGGTGTTGCTCTTCGTGTTGATCGAACAAGCCGGGCATGACAAATCCCAAGGTTCAAAACCCAATGTCCAAGGAATGTCCAAAAACCAAGTCCCAATGTCCAACGTGTCGTGATTCCGCGATGGTTGAGCTTTGGAAATTGAGTTGTGGACATTCCTTGGACATTGGGTTTGTGGCCCTTGGGATTTCCGCGTAGGCGCAAAAAAACCTCCGCCGTAATGCCGGTGGGCTGTGGTGGATTCAATGACCCAGAACCGTAAAGTGGGAGCGGCTGATCCGGTTAATGTGAGCCGATGCCGAAGCAAGCGGATTTACACGCGGCCGAAGTCAGTTTGCTCCCGGAGGTCATGCTTGTAGGGTCAACCCCAACGATAGCCCTGTCGAACATGGCAGAGGTCGTGAGCCGAAGCTCAACGCGAGCGAATCTAGCTAGCCTCGCCAAGACGATCAAGCAGCCAGTTCGACTTCGCGGAAAGTTCATCGTGGCCGAGGACCTGTCGTCCGTTCGATTGCGACCTCGCAGCTACGTTGACTCGTGGAACCTTGCCAACTACCAACCGCGACTTAAGCCGCCGGATACCAACTCGAGGGATCGACTCATGCCAGAATCATCAGACGACTTGAAACAGAATCCCCTTTTGGTCACCGATGGCCTGCCGCGATTTGATCAGATCAAGCCAGAGCACATCGTCCCGGCGGTACGGCTGGTGCTCGCGCAGGCCGAGCAGCGATTGACGGAGATGGAACAGCGTTTGAGCAGTCTCAACCGGCCAAGTTGGGAAGACCTCATCGTGCCGCTCGAAGAACTCGATCGGCCGTTTGATTTCGCGTGGAAGCCGATCGGGCATTTGTTCGGCGTGCTCAATTCTCCGGAACTGCGAACAGCTTACGAGACAGTCTTACCGGAGGTCGTGCGGTTCGGGCTGCGAGCTTCGCAGAGCCGGCCGATCTATGACGCGATCGTGCGGCTCAACCAACAAGCGGGCGATTCGCTCGTTCCAGCTCGGCGGCGGATCGTCGATCAGAAACTGCTGTCAGCGAAGCTGTCGGGCATCGCGCTCGAAGGGGCGCAGCGGGAACGCTTCAACGCGATCGCGGAAGAGTTATCGCAGCTCAGCACGGACTTCTCGAATCATGTGCTCGACGCGACGAAGGCGTTCGAGTTGATCCTGACGAAGCCGGAAGAGATCGAAGGCTTGCCGCCCAGCTTGTTGCAGTTGGCCGAGCAGTCTTATCGACAGAAGAATCCCGAAGAGAAACTCCAAGGATCTGCCGGCCCGTGGCGCATCACGCTCGATGGTCCGATCGTCACGCCATTCCTGCAGCATTCACGTCGGCGCGATCTGCGCGAGACGATTTATCGAGCCTTCATCTCGCGTGCTTCCACTGGCGAATGGGACAACAGCGAGAGCATCACGAAGATTCTTAAGCTGCGGCGCGAGAAGGCGGAGTTGCTCGGCTATCGCACGTTCGCCGAATTGAGCCTCGCCGAAAAGATGGCTCCGGGAGTCGCGGCCGTTGAGGAAATGTTCGAGAAGCTGCGAGCCGCCTCACGCCCGCCGGCCGAGCAGGATCTGGCCGAACTGAAATCGCTCGCGGCGAACTGCGGACAGAGCGAAGAGTTCAAACATTGGGACGCCGCCTTCTGGGCCGAGCGATTGCGCGAGCAACGCTACGATTTCAACGACGAGCAACTCCGGCCGTACTTTCCGTTGCCGCGCGTGCTCGACGGACTATTTGCGCTGCTGAGGAAAATCTTCGGCATCGCCATTCAACCGACGGACGGTGAGGCTCCGTCATGGCATCCCGACGTGCGGTTCTTCCGCGTATTCGATGCCAACACGAATCAGCCGCTCGCGTCGTTCTATCTCGACCCGTACTCGCGACCGGAAAACAAACGCGGCGGCGCGTGGATGGATACTTGCCTGCCACGTCGTCGCTTCAAGGGTCAGATCGAATTGCCCGTTGCGCATCTCGTCTGCAACGGAACTCCTCCAGTGGGCGACACACCATCGCTGATGACGTTCCGCGAAGTCGAAACGCTGTTCCACGAGTTCGGTCACGGCTTGCAGCACATGCTCACGACCGTGGATGAAGCAGACGTCGCCGGTATCAACGGCGTCGAGTGGGACGCGGTCGAGCTGCCAAGTCAATTCATGGAAAACTGGTGCTACGACCGCCCAACGATTCGCGGCCTCTCGGCTCACTATCAAACGGGCGAGCCGTTGCCGGACGAGCTCTTCGACAAAATCACTGCCGCCCGAAACTTCCGGGCTGCCAGTCAGATGCTCCGCCAACTCCACTTCGGCATGACGGACATTTATTTGCATCACCAATTCGATCCGTCATCGAACGAGTCACCATTCGACGTGCAGCGTCGTATGGCCGAGAGAACCTCGGTGATGCCACCGCTTCCTGAAGATCGCATGCTGTGCGCGTTCTCTCACATCTTTTCCGGCGGCTATGCGGCGGGTTACTACAGCTACAAGTGGGCCGAGGTACTCAGCGCCGACGCCTTTGGAGCCTTCGAGGAGGCGGGCCTCGACAACGAAGAAGCAGTCAAAGCCACCGGCCGCCGCTTCCGCGACACGGTGCTCTCGCTCGGAGGAAGCCGTCACCCACTGGAAGTCTTCCGAGCCTTCCGAGGCCGCGATCCCGATCCGCAAGCGTTGCTCCGTCAGTGCGGTTTGACCTGAATCGTCCGGTAACCAGACGATGAAGTGAACATTCTTTGCGACCTTGTCGAGCAACTCATATCATCCCGCCGATGGCTCGCTCCGGTTCGAGCCGCAAATTTTGTTGCCGCTGTTGAAGGAGCCTCAACGATGTTGTATCGAACATGTGTGTCCGCGTTCGTGCTGGCTGGTTTGGTGGGTGCGGTTTGCTCATCTCCTGCGGCCTTCGCTCAAACCACGAAATCCAAAATTCTGTATCTGACCGAGAGCAAGGGATTCAAGCACGGTTCGGTTAATCGTGACAAAAAAGATCTTGCCCCTTCCGAGGTCGCGATGACACAGCTCGGACAGCAGACTGGACTGTTCTCGGTTCACTGCACACAGGACACAAAGGCGGACTTCACCAAAGAGAATCTAAAGAACTACGACATCGTCGCGTTCTATACGACCGGCGAACTACCCATCGCCGACGCCGACCGCGACTATTTCATGAACGAGTGGCTCAAACAAAAGGGACACGGCTGGATCGGCTTCCATTCGGCGGCCGATACGTTTCGCACCAATAATCCAGCTCACAAATGGTACTGGGATTTGTGCGGCGGTACGTTCAAAGGGCATCCGTGGAATGCCGGTGAGTTGGTCACGATCACCGTCCATGACACAACACACTCAGCGATGAAGCCGTTCGGTGGTGAGTTTCAGATCAAGGACGAAATCTACTGGTACGACCATTGGGTGCCGGAAAACGTTCATGTTCTGATGAGCCTGAACATCGAGAAGTGCAAAACCAAGGGACAGGTCAGCAAGAAAAAAGAGGGTGACAAGGAAGTCGAGTCCATCCACGCCGAGCACGTTCCCGTCGCGTGGTGCCGCTCGTGGGGTGACGGCAAGATCTTTTTCAACAACCTTGGTCACAACGAATCGACCTGGACCGACAAGCGATTCCTCGATTCGACCGAAGCCGCGATCCGCTGGATTCGCAACGAAGTGCCCGGCGACGCAAAGCCGAACCCGGATGTGTCGAAAGGGTGGCACGAGAAGTCGGTCAAAGATGCCGCTGCCAAGTAGCGGCTGCTGCCAAATCAAAAGACCGTAGGCACACCCCGCATGGCTGCCGAGACAATTCTCGATCAGCGCAGGCGGAGTGTGCCTACGATGGAAATTTGAGTGACGTGCCTAGGATTTCTTTTCCACAGGCTCGTCTTTAGGGGCATTAGTCTTGAGAGCGTTTTCTCGTTGGATGGCCTCGTAGACTTCTTGGCGATGAACGGGGACTTCCTTGGGAGCTTCGATCCCCAAACGCACTTTATCGCCGCGAATATCCACCACCGTGATGACGATGTGGTCACCAATGATGATGCTCTCGTCGCGTTGTCTCGACAGGACAAGCATCACAGAACTCCTTCTCAGGTCGCCGAAGGTTTCCCGCCGGCCACAATCCGCTCGTGTGGTTTGCCTCGATCACGCACAAAAGCGACTCGAGTGGTCGAAGTCGCTTCTGACTGGCTCGCTCGGCAGGTTGGTTTCAGTCCGTTCGCCAGCGCGAATCGATCCTGTCGGCGCAATCGTTGTGAGTGTCGTGCAAGGGTAATCGTCACCCAAACTCAGACGCCGAAGCCCTGATTCTCAAAAACGGCAAGCACTTCCAAACGGTCGTCGGACTGTGCCGTCTATGCCGCCGGTTTCTGATTTGCCGGCATCTGAGACGCCGCTTAAGCTCTTCCGTCCCCAACGCGAGCCAAAGATTCTACGCGGCCAACCCGATTTCGTCTCAAGTTTTTTCTTATGGGACTCAAAGGATTTGCCATGACACGTCTGATCGCGATTGCCGCCACGTTGGTCTTGGGCCTGTTTTCCGTGAGTTTGCCAGCCGCTGAGAAGCTGAAACTCCTGATCGTCGACGGCCAAAATAACCACAATTGGAAGGCGACCACCCCGATCCTTCAGGAATTCCTGAACCGTAGTGGGCGATTCGAAGTCGCCGTCTCGACCACTCCTCCCAGTAAGTCGTCAGCTGAGGATTGGCACAAATTCCGCCCGAAATTTGCGGAGTTCCAAGTCGTGCTCAGCAATTACAACGGTGAGCTCTGGCCAGAGCCGGTGCAGCGTAATCTCGAAAGTTTTGTCAGCAGTGGCGGAGGACTCGTCATCGTCCACGCCGCGAACAACGCCTTCGAGCAGTGGTCCGATTTCAACAAGATGATCGGCCTCGGCTGGCGCGGAGCGGGCTTCGGCGACCGCATCACCACCAATGACGCCGGTGAGGTCGTCCGCACTCCGAAAGGCCAAGGCCCTGGAGCGGGACATGGTTCGCAGCACGAATTCACCATCCGCCTGCGAGACACCACTCATCCGGTTGTGAAAGGGATGCCCACAGAATGGCTGCACGCCAAGGATGAGCTGTATCACGGCCAGCGCGGCCCAGCCACCGATATGCACCTGATTGCGACCGCGTTCGCCGACTCGGCCAAAGGGGGAACTGGTGCGCACGAGCCGATGATCTGGTGGATTCCCTACGGCAAAGGCAAAGTCTTCACGACCGTCATGGGGCACGCCGAGTACTCGATGAAGTGTGTCGGCTTCCAATCGATAGTCGCCCGAGGAAGCGAATGGTCTGCCACCGGCCAAGTGACTTTGCCAATTCCGGAGAATTTCCCGACAGCCGAGAAGACCAGTTCGGCGCCGTGAACTCAACCTGCCATCAACCCTGAAAAGTCGCAAGGTGCGAGGGCGCTCTATCTACGCAGCAGGTTCAGCAGGACTTGGTCTTTGAGTTCTCGCGCTCCCGACTCCGCCCTCTTCGCGAGCTGCTCCGCGAGCTCATGCAGCGATTCGTGACGCGAGCACGCAACCGACAACAGCCAGTCGTCCCACACCCGAGTGCGAGTCGCGGAACTACTCTTGCCGGTTTGCGATTCCCAGAGCGTAATTTGCTGCCTCACCAACGTCTCGGCAACCGCCGGAACCTTGTTCGCGAGGTGAATCAGTGCCAGCAGAACATGAATCCGGTCACTCGGCCGCTGCTTCATTTGCTCTTCGACAAACGCATCGAGTTCCGCCAACCGATCCGCCTCGCGAGCCGCCTCGAGCAGCAAGAACGCCGTCGATTTGAGTTCCGTAACCCCTGCCCCCGGATCCCCAATCCCTGATCCGGTCAGCATCCGCATCGATTTCACGCCGTCATTCGGCAACGACCACGCGCGCCACAATTCGTACCGTTCTTGAGCCGGTCGGGTCTTCAGTTTCGCTGCCAGAATCGTCAAAACCGGGCCGGGGTTTTCGTCCGCGTAACGATCCGGCCAGCGCGCGTCCGCCACTTGAGCAAGCAGAGCGATCGCCTCCTGAGTCAGCCCGGCCGAGGCGTAGTCAGTCGCAATCGCGAGCAGTTCCAACCGCCGCAGATGCTGGCCGTCCATCGCTCCGGTCGCCGACCAGGCTTGATCCATGTGGCGTAGGTGCGACGAGATCGTTTCCTTGGCTTTGTCCATCTGCCGCTGATCGAGTTGTTGCTTCGCCAGCCAGCGGCGGAGCTCAGACATCGGATGCTCGTCGCGCGGGTAGGCTTTGCTGACCGGTGCGATCCACTGCTCGAAAAGTTTGGCGACTTGCTCACGCCTTTCGGGCAACGTTGTGAGGAGCAGAACAATCTGCGTGGCGATGCGATTGTTCTGAAGCGCCGGCTTCGACCAGTCGTGCTGTGCGAGCTTCGTCAATTCCGCATCCAGCCGCTGATCGTCGTTCGTCAGTCTCGTGATTAACAACTGAATCAGCCTCAACGGGAGCACGTTCGTGGCGGTCTTCTCACGCTCGATCAATCGCTGCGCGAGCGTGTCGATTCGTTTCTCGGCGACGGCCAGTTCGACAAGTCGCAAAGCGAGGCTCGGCACACGGCGCTCGGCGCGGGCCGCGTGCGCCACAGCGAACACAAACACCTCGTCCGGCCGATTCGACGGCAGTACACATTCGAGCAACGTCGCGAAGATTGCGTCGGCGGCGACACCCTTCGCTCGCCATTCGGACTCGAGTGTTTCCCAGGTCACGAGGATGTCTTCGGTGATGTGACTGCTTGCCATGAAGTTGGCGTTGAACAGCGCCGTTGCAGAGATCGCTTCCTGGTCGCTTGTCAGGCCAGTGTCATTGTCGACTTTTAATTGGAACGGAACCGACTTCGGCCAGTTGATTGTGTCACGGAAGATAGCCAGCGACAGGTCAGACATCTCCGCGTTGAGCGTCAGCCGGCAGAGATCGCGAGCGCGATGCAGCCGAGTGCTCAGCCAATTGGCGGACCAGACGAATTCCTTGCCCAACATCATCGCCACGGTTTCCTCGGCCGAACGAGGCCGCAGGACATCAACCGCCAATCGCGTCCACAACTTGCTGGCGAGATCTTTGTCACCGGCTTTCAACGCCAGTTCACCACGCTCGCGCAGGATTGCCCATTGGAAGCGCGAGTCCGCATGCAGCGCAGCCGATTCGGTGGCAAGTTCGGCGAGTTCGTGACCGAGCTGTTGATATTCCTTGTGCGCGAGACATTCTCGCGCGACCAGCCACAATCCGAGTTGCGGATGAAAGCCCGCCGGTGCGGTGCGCGGTGGCTCGGTCTTGAGATGCGACTTCGTGATTTCGACAAGTTGCGGCAGAGCGACATGGGCATCGTTTGTTTGCGGTGAAAAGAGTTCGGTGAGCGACGCGAGGAGCGCGAGCGACAGATCCGTAGGACGGACACTCGTCTGCGTCTTGTCTTTGGCATCGTCGGACGGACGGGCAGGAGGCCCCGTCCTGCGTAGCGACTCAGTCCACTTCTTCAACAGGTCTTTGTCCTGAGCGGCTTCTTTGATCAACAATACGAACGGACTGTCGAGCTGCAAGTTCGTCAGCGAATCGCCGACGACGTGCGTGAGCAGGTCGATGCGAGGCGCGAACCGGACGCCCACGTCCGGTCGATTAGATGTTCGTTCGGACGTAAGCGTCTGAACTACGATCGCTGGCAGCATCTCCGGCTTGATCGCCGCTCGTGAATTCGCGAAGCGGTGTTCGAGTTGTTCCAGCCACGTTCCGCCATCGCTGTTGTTCGCGCTGGGGAGTTGCCAGCGTGTGATCATCGCTTGAGCCAGCCGCGCGGCGACGTAGGGTTGGTCGATCTCGGCCGTGATCTTCGCCGCCTCGACGAACAGCGGGCTGCCAGCTTGCCGAGCCAATTCATCGGGATCGTTCAGCCCTGTCAGCATCCGATTGACGATCCGCACTGCCAGTTCCTGCATCGCCGGTTCTTTGCCGAACACGCGGCATTCTTCGAGAGCCAATTCGGGAGTCGTCAATTCGTAGAACTCGGTCGCGGCGGCGAAATTACCTGCGACGGCGAGTTCGTGACCGACGCCAGTCATCAACACCTGAAAGTTGGCAGTGCGTTCTGGGTTTCCCTGAAACGCTTTGGAGAAGTCGTCGCGGCTGCGGAGCATCGCCTCGAACAGCGGAATTGCTTTCTGAATTGATCCTTGTCGTCGCAGATGGATCAGCCCCAGCGTCAAATTGCCGCCGTGTGTCCAATCGGGGTGCGATTTCATCGCTGCGAGCGTGTGAGTCTCTAATTCGTCCAACTTGCCAATCTGCTTTGCAAGCTCGATCACATTGCGAGTCAGCAGATTAGCGGGCGATCCCGCAGACTTCCTCACGATGTCGATCCCGTACCACGGACCGACGTCCTTGAATGAATCCGGGGGAACGGCCATGTCTCGCGCGAGCGGCCACAGCTCTTCTTGATTCCAGACAGAGCCACTCAACATCAGCAACTGCGAGGCCAGCCTTGCGCGGAAGTCAGGCGCTTCGCGGAATGCTTTCTCGAACAATTGGATGATGAGCCTGGCTCGGATCGGCGGACCTTCCAGACGAAAGACGATGCGACGGAAGAGTTCGATTCGCTGCTGATCGTTCACGGCCAGCTTCGATTTCAGCACGATGGCCGCCAGTTCATCGACATGGCCGAGTTCCGACAGGATTTGCTCCGCCTCGAACAGCACTTGAGCGGTCGCGTTGGGCAGCCGTTCGATCGCAAACAAAAAGTGCGGCACCGCAAGCTGCGCCTTTCCGGCCGAGACCAGCGCTCGCGCGAGCGTCAGGCGGAACTGCGGATCGGGGGCGTCGCTGTCCGCCAGTCGGACGAGCAGTCCTGTTTGTTTTTCCGGAGTTCCAGCCGCTCCATACAACTCTGCCAACTGTCCGAACAATTTCAGCGACTGCGGCGAACGGTCGAATTGTTGCTCAGCTTGCTCGATGAGCGGGCCCAGTCTCCCCTGTTGCCCCAATACCGCGAGTGCCTTCGTGCGCGCAGTCGAGGTCGTTGTGATCACCCGCGCCTGCTGCCCGCCGCCGAACGTCGATTGTTGCACGCTGCCGATGAGCGTGTTGGCCGGCGACGTCCGTCGAATGATTTGCTCAGCAATCTGGCACGCCTCGTCCATCTGCTTGGCGTCGATCCGTTCCTGCATCGCCTGTTGCAGCACCGCGAGGTTGTTCCCCGCTCGCTGGGGCAACCGCTGCCGAATCGCCTCGGCGTGCTCATGCAGACCCAGGCCCGACAACGTGCTCGCGAGTTGCAGCTCATCGGCCGGCTCCAGCTTCATGCCGAACAATCGCTCGGCCGCCAACTGCAAGCGTTCCGTGCGGCGAAGCTTGCCCGCTAACTGAACGGCTCGCTGCTCAATCTCTTTGAGTTGCTGGCTGTCCTTGGTCTCGATGCGATCCAACAGGTGGAGGGCGACATCAAGCTGCTCGTGCTGATGGTGTGAGACGACGACGGCGATTTGCAGCGCCGGGTTGTGCGACGCGGCGTCGAAAAGTTCGCGCATCTCGGCAAGCGCCGGATCGAACTGCTCATCCCAGACACGCACGCACGCGACCGCTAGCCGAGCGAGGTATCGGCGACGCGATCCCTCGGGCGACGAGTCCCGCTCACGCTCCAGAAACTTGAGCAGGCTCGAGGACCAATTCTGTTGTTTCGCCGACTCAAACGTCTGATACATCAATCCCATCACCGCCGCTTCCACGGACGAGTCCTGTGGTGGGAAGCTAAGCGTCACCGGCTTGACGCCGCTCGGTTTCCAGATCTGCATTTGATTTGCGACAGCAGGGAATGCCCCGACTTGCCCCTGCGAATCGACGAGGTCCGCGAATTCCGTCAGGACCAGACTCAAGAGTTTCAGAGCACCGGGCAACTCGTCGGTGCCTTGCTGCAATCGCTCGCCGATCGTGCTGTCACGGACGATCTGGCTTTGCAGGACATACGGAACCCAACGAACCGCTTGCGTCGGCTCGACACGCGCGCCGCGAATTGCTGCCGACTCCTTATAAGCGGCGGCGTACTTTGGCAGGAGCCGGAGCACCGCGTCGAACTCACCGTTCACAGAAGTGCGGAACAACAGCCACGAGAACTCGTCGGTGGTCGTCGCGTTCCGTTCGTAATCGGCCAAGAGCGCGGCCGCTTCTTTAACTTTGCCGGCACGAATCAACTCCTCACCGAAGTGATCGACCAGCGGGCGCGGCTCTGCGACACGCAGTTCGGGATGTTGCTGGAGCCGGGCATAGGCATCACGCATCGACGCGAGGCTTGATTCGCTGATCGGGTCTTTGCCACGCAAGGTTTCCCAAGCGATCACGCTCGGTGGGTTCGGTCGGCCCTGCATCGCACCCTTGAATACGAGCCAATGCGCGAGCGGATCATCGGGGACGTCGGCCGTAAGTCGCTTTGCAGTGTCTTCCAGTGCCGTCGATGAGTCTGCCAACATCGCCGAATAGACCGCGTCCCAGCCACCACGTGGCCCATCGGTACGGTACGGTCTTTGAAAGAGCACCAACACACGCGCTTGTCCGAAATCCGCCGGAGCCAGCATTGTGGTCCACACGATCAACGCCGTGTTTGACAGTTTCGTGGGAATTGCAATTCGACTTGGTATTGGCGAAGGACTGACGCTCCGCGCGGAACTTCGAGCTGTTGGCGATCCGAAGGCGACAAGCTGCTCGATGAGTTTAGTTCTCGCTTTGAGCGCTGCGAATCGAGAACCCAGCTTCTGACTCGTCGCGGCAACCAATGCTGACGATGTCCCACTGCTGGGTGTCTCATCTGGCAGTCTCAACTGCATGAGAGCATCGAATCGCGAGAACGCTTCGTCGTTGCGTCCTTCTGCTTGAAGGATCATTCCCGATCGAAACAGAAACTCCCACGCGTCTGGCCGATCCTGAATCCAGCGTTCGCTCACCGCGAGAGTTTGCTTGAGTTCTCCGTTTGCCAGCAGCCGGTCGATTTCCTTGAGCGCCTTGGCAGGGTCACGTTCGGAATCGAGCCAGCGGGTGGCGAGTTTCTCGGCATCCGAGTCGCGGCCGGCTCGGCGAAGCAACACGACGAGATGCTCGTCCGCTTCGCGCTTGCGAGTCACTTCAGCCAGTCTCTGCTGATGTGCGATCGCAGCTTCCAAGTCACCGGCGGTCTCGCACAATGAGACCATCCGAGCCAGCAACGCCGCATCTCGTGGAGCTTGCGGCAGCCATCGCTCCAACTCACGCCGAGCCTGCTGCGTGTCCCCCGCCTGCTCGTGAACCTGCACCAACGCCAGCGATGCATCGCGACGCAGCTTCGGCTCCGCTCGATAACGCTCCAACCGCTGCACCAGCTTCGTGAACTCGCCGGGAAAGACGGATAACTCGGCCAGCTTGCGGATGACTTCGATGCGATCGTCGGACTTCGCGGTTTGCTCGAAGACCCGCCAGAGAATTTCGCGAGCCTCGTCGGTTTGAGTGCGGAGTGTGGAGTGCGGAGTGCGGATTTGGGATTTGCTTTCATTCCGCATTCCGAACTCCGCACTCCGCAATCCATCCTCCATTAATCTCTCAACCAGCTTCAATGCCAATCGTTTGTCCGCTCCATTCTGACGCGACGCTCGCCGCAGAATCTGCAGCGCCTCGGCGTTTTGTCCGTATCGCAAACAAACATCGACAACGAATTCGGCGCTCTCTGGATTCCCCGGAGCGGCCGCGAGCAATTCTCGCCCCGCCTTCAACGCTTTCTCTTTGCGGCCAAGCTTCTGTTCGAGTTCCGCAATTGCGCGCAGGGCATCAATCCGAAACCGCCGATCAAGCTTCCACAACCGTTCGTAAAGCTCGACCGCCGAGAGCCACTGGCTGTCGAGTGTCAGCATCTTCGCCGCCGCTTGGAGGAAGAGACCGTTACGCGGGGCGAGTTCGACAGCTTTCCTCGCGGCAACGGTTGCTTCGCGCAGCTTGTCAGCAGCTTCGAGGTACTTGGCGAGACGGAAAAAATCATTGGATGGTGACGATGCAGAAAAAGGACTACGGCTTTCGACGGGCTCTGCGTCTCTGCGTCTCTGCGTCTGTGCGTTCAATACCTCAATCCGTTCCGTCAGCAATTCCGATTCGGTAAGCACTTTGACCTCGAACTGCACCACACGGTCAAACGTCTCCGGCGTGTCGGCGAGCGCGGCAGCTTCGGCCAGCGCGGACATCGCCGAATCAAACTGCTTCCACTTGCGACGTAATTCGGCTTGTTGAAAGCGGAGTTCCAGCGACTTGCGATCCAGTTCGCACGCCGCATCAATTGTCGTGAGCGTCTCGTCGCGATATCCGAACCGAGACAGCACCTCGGCGAGTTGTGCGAGGTTGTTGGCATTGCGTCGCGGGGCCTCAGCCATCGAACGCCAGGCCGCCAGCGATTCGTTCTTCTTGCCGGCCGAGTCCAGAACTTCGCCGAGTTGTTCCCGATGCGTAAGGGCTTCCGGTTCCAATTCAATCGCTTTGCGTAACAACTCCACCGCGTCGTTGAGTAGCGACTTATCGGCCGACGCCATCAACCCCGCGACCTGTGCCGCAACGACGGCATCCTTCGGCTTGGCATCGACGAGCTTTCGCCAGACGGCTGCGGCACGCTTGGCAACATCGGCAGTCCGGGCGGGATCAGCTCCCGGACCTTTTGAGTCATTGCTGTTTGACGTAGTCGAGGGGCTGACGCCCACCCGCTCGCCGGATTTCAGAATCAAGAACCCCCAATCGCGGATGTAGTCGGGATTGTTTGGAGCGATGCGATCGAGTTCCTCGTATTGCGAGAGCACTTCCGCGAACTGTTGGTCTGACTGCAACAGTTCGATCAACTCCAGCCGCAGTTCGACGGAAGTCGGCGCGAGTTTGATGCCAGCGTCCAATCGCGTCCGCGCATCCTTGCGGCGATCTTGTGAGACCAACGCCCGCGACAACCGCACCACCGCATCGAGATCGTCCGGTTGCTTCACCAACCGCTCTTCGTAGTGCTTGATAAGTCCTGCCGCATCGTCCTTCGCGAGGAATGCCTCTTCGACGCGCCGCCGAGTTTCGCGAAACAGCCAATGGTCCTGCTTGAGCCCACCCAGCAACCGATCGGCCTCGGCCAGCGCCTTCTCGAACTGGCCGAGCTTCAACCGCAGATCAACTGCTTCGAGTTCAAACTCCGACCGGCGATACAAATCTTTGGTTGCGCGTGTCAACGCTTCAAAACGTGGCAAGGCCGCTTCCCAATGACCGTCGTCGAGCAACGTCTTAGCAATCAACTCTGGCACACGCGGATCGTTCGGGACAAGTTTTTCGAGCCGCGTCCAAACTTCAATCACCTGGTCGCCGGGAGCCAGTCGTTGCTGCACTCGGCCCAGCGTTTGAAAAACGTCGAGCAGATCCGTGGGAGCCGGCTTCCGCTGAACCGCGCGTTCGAGGGCCACCGCCGCATCGGCCCAGCGGTTGAGCGTCATCAAATTCTGGCCCAACGAAAACGACGCGATAGCGCTCTTGGGCAACAATTCTTCGGCGCGCTCAAACGCTGTCTGAGCCTCTTCCGCATCCCCTTGCGAAGACTCGATGAGGCCCACGACGAACCAAGCTCGGCCGGCATCCTCGAACTCGGTGGCTTCGGCTTTCTCTCGCAACCGAATGATCAATTCATCGAGTGACTCGTGGTCGAGATGAAACTCAACGACTTTGTCGAGTGCCGTTCCCCTGCGTGGATTCCGTTCCAGCACAAACAGAAACCGTTCGGCCGACTTTCGCGCCTCCGCTTCGGCTTCGTCCTCGTTTTGCGAAAACGTCGGTCGCGCGACGAAGAGGCACACGCTGCTCACAAGGGCGAGGGCAATCGCAAACAGGCGGGTATTCAAGGCGGGAGTCTCCGACGCTGACCGTTCGTCGCAACGAGTCTATCGCGAGCCAAGATGACCAGCCAGCAGCAGTTATGAGGCTTCCGTGATCGAAGTTTGCTGGTGTTCGGCACGCAGTCTGGGGCAAAACCGCCACTCGACCACTCCGCCGACAACCGTTAGCATCCCCGCCCCTCGCATGACCCACCGAGTTGACTTTCGCGCACCGGGCCTGTCCCGGTGGTTTCCTGGCTTCTGCACTACTTGCTGTCGGGTGGTCGATCGCAAGCGACTTATGATCCCGAAGTAGCGCAAAAGCCAACGAGCCACCGGGACAAGCCCGGTGGGGTGGCACTGTTGGTTAAAGGTTTCATGGACACTCGCCTCATCCGTAACTTCTCGATCATCGCTCACATCGACCACGGCAAGAGCACGCTCGCAGATCAGCTCTTGTTGAAGACCGGGGCTATCACGCAGCGCGAATTTCGCGAGCAAATCCTCGACGACCTGGACGTCGAGCGGGAACGGGGCATCACGGTCAAAGCGCGGACAGTCGCCATTCACTACACCTACAAGGGGGAGACCTACGAGCTGAACCTGATCGACACGCCGGGCCACGTCGACTTCCATTATGAAGTCTCGCGGAGCCTCGCAGCTTGCGAGGGTGCGCTGCTGGTCGTCGATGCGTTTCAGGGAGTGCAGGCTCAGACGGTCGCAAATGCCTACGCGGCGATCAACGTGAACCTGGAAATCATCCCAGTCATCAACAAGATCGACCTGCCAATCACTCGCGTTCCCGAAATTCTGGAAGAGATCGAGACGGTCGTCGGCCTCGATACGACCGGTGCTCTGCAAGTCTCCGCTCGGCAAGGAGTCGGCATTGAGGAAACGCTGAACGCAATCATCGAGCGTGTTCCGCCACCGAAAGGAAAGGTGGAGGATCCGCTGCGAGCGCTCGTCTTCGACAGCAAGTTCGACACTTATCGCGGCGTCATCACCTACATCCGCGTGATGGACGGTTCGATTCGCAAAGGACAAAAGGCCCTGTTCATGAAAGGGCAGTCCGCTCATGAAGTCCTGGAGATCGGCCAGTTCTGCCCGGACATGAAGCCGTGCGAGATGCTCGGCCCCGGCCAGGTCGGTTACATCATCACGGGGATCAAAGACCTCAGTCGAGTTCACATCGGCGACACGATCGCCGACCCGCTCAATCCGCCCACCGCTCCGCTGGAAGGCTACAAGAAGCCGCAGCAAATGGTCTTCTGCGGCATGTACCCGATTGAGTCCACCGACTTCGAAAAGCTCCGCGACCAACTCACGAAGTTGAGCCTCAACGACGCCAGCTTCTCATTTCAGGCAGAGACCTCCGACGCACTCGGCTTCGGTTTCCGCTGCGGATTCCTCGGCCTGCTACACATGGAGATCATTCAGCAGCGACTTGAAAAGGAATCGGGCGTTGATCTGATTCAAACCGCGCCGAACGTGACCTACGAACTAGTCACGCGCGACGGACAAGTCATGGTGATCGACAACCCGCAAGACGTTCCCGACGGCGGCAACATCCAGGAGTGGCGTGAACCGATCGCGAAAGTCAACTTCATTGTGCCGTCCGAGTACATCGGCCCGATCATGCAGCTCTGCGCCGATCGTCGTGGGACCTTCAAGAGCACTGAATTCCTCGGCCCGAAGCGTGCCCAGATTGTCTGGGAATTGCCGCTGGGGGAAATTATTTTCGACCTGCATGACAAGCTGAAGAGCTGCACGCGCGGCTACGGCACGATGGACTATGCGGTCATCGGCTTCCGCGAGGCCGACCTCGTCAAAATGGACATCCTTGTGAAGGGAAACCGCGTCGATGCGCTCTCGACGATCGTACATCGCTCAAACGCCGAACGCCGTGGCCGAGCGGTCGTGAAGAAACTCAAGACTGAAATTCACAAGCATCAATTCGAGGTCGCTCTGCAAGCGGCCATCGGCGGCAAGATCATTGCTCGCGAAACGATCTCGGCCTACAAGAAAGATGTCACCGCCAAGTGCTACGGCGGCGACATCAGCCGCAAACGCAAGTTGTGGGACAAGCAAAAAGAGGGCAAGAAGCGCCTCAAACAATTCGGCGAAGTCGAAGTCCCACAGAAGGCATTCCTCGCCGTGCTCAATACCGGCGACGACGAGCGGTAAGTGACGCCCAGCACGACGAGCAAGCGAGTGATCACACCGGGGCAATCACTCGCTTGCGTGTCGTGCTAGTTTTGTCGCCACTTGCTAAAAACGTCTCACTTCAGCGGACGAAGAAGACTCATTTTATGCGTCACATTCGAATCGTTCTGTGGTTCTCCGTGTTTTTGTCGGCTGCGGCCCGCGTGAATGCCGCCGACGAATGGATCGACCTTTTACCTGCGACCGAGCCATCCAAGCACCGGGTCCAGGGGATGTGGACCAAGTCGAGCGACGGACTTGTCACGGACGCCGCAACCGGGTCGCGCATCCTGCTGCCCATTAAGCCGGTGGGAGAGTACGACTTCAGAGTCACCTTCACGCGACGCACTGGTCGGCATTCGATCGGGTTGTTCTTCGTCGCAGGTGGCAAGCAGGCGGCTTACGAAGTCGATGCCTGGGGTCAGCACTTGGCGGGCATTCAAGACATCAAAGGGCAGCCGATCACCTCAAACCCGACGCGTGTCACCGATCAAGCATTGGAGAACGGTCGCAAATACACGGCCGAAGTTCGTGTCCGCCGTGATAAAGTTGAGGGCTTTCTGGATGACAAACTGCTGACAACTCATCGCACAGACGGCTCTGATTTGAGCCTGTCAAATCTCTGGCGAATGCCCGACCAACAGTCGCTCGGCCTGGGAGCTTGGGAATCCGAGACAATCTTTCACAGCGTCGCCGTCCGACGGGTCAGCGGCGAGGTGGCCTTGGCAACGACATCGACAACGCCGACTCCTCGTCCGTTGCCAGTTCCTGGAGCCAAATCCTCGACGACGAAAAGTACAAGCAAATCCGATAACTCGTCAGCCAAAGCGGCCACGAAGTCGGCAACTTCAGCGGGACGTGCGCCACGCGTGCTGTTGGTGATTGCCAACCAGCACTTCTTTTACCGCGAGTACTCCGAACCGAAACAAGAACTGGAGAGGGCAGGCATCGCCGTCGAAGTTGCCGCAGGGCGGAAGTCTCCGTGTCGTCCGCATCAAGGGACTGGCGAAGGAGCCGACGGTGGGGTAGTGAACCCGGACTTGGCGATCGCCGATGCGGATGCGTCGCGATACGACGCGATCCTGTTCTCCGGCGGTTGGGGTTCCTCGATGTACCAATTCGCGTTTCAGGGGAGTTACCAGAACACCGCCTACAACGGCGAGCGCAGTGTGAAGGAGGCAGTCAACAAACTTATCAACAGCTTTATTCAACAGGACAAGTACGTCTGCGCGTTGTGCCACGGCACAACCGTGCTGGCTTGGGCCCGAGTCAACGGCCGCAGTCCACTCGCCGGAAAGCAGGCGACGGGACCGACCATCGTCGGACCGGCTGGCAACTATCCCGGTCACCGCGGTTCATCGCCGCCAAACTCTCGCTGGCACGCGGAGACCAATGGTGCGCGCATGGTTGCACCGAATTCCGTCGGTGATCAAAGCACTCTGGCGGACGATGTCGTCATCGACGGGAAGATCATGACAGGCCAGGACGACCCCACCGCTCGGGAAATGGGCCGGCAACTCGCGCGGGCCTTGCTGTCGGCACGACAGACCACGAAGTAATGCCGCACGCGTCGCACAATTCATCGCGAGCCAAAGTAAAACAGCGTCAGCCCCAGCGCGATGCGATCGACCAGCGGCGGGAATGACATTCCGATGTCAAAGACGGTCGGAACCGCGGCCAGCACGATCGCACCAAGAACGATCAGCGCTTTGATGTCCCCCCAGACTCCTGTCATCGGTTGCGAACGCCGCCTTGCGAAGCAGTCGGAGATGCTGCGAACGATCGCGCCCAGCAGGTACGCAAACACCATGCTCAGCAATGCGACTGCTTCGGGAGTGACCAGTCGCGGCTCGCGGTAAAGATAGATTCCCAATCCGAAGAACGTTCCGATGATGATCGTGCGAATGGAGTTCTTCGGCAGGTACAGCGGATTTCTTTCCTGCGCCAGCACGCCTTCCTGCTCAAGCCGTTGCCTGACCGCCGGCGTCAACGACACGAACCTCCGCGACGTGAAGTAATGCGCCAGCGCGATCAGCAACGTCTCGATCCACAACGGATCGGGGCTTCTGCGAAGCACTGTTCGCGTGACAACCACCGCCAGAACGATCAGCGTCAACAACGCTCGCACGCTGCCGGTCGGCAGCCCCAGCGGCGGCCAGGTCTTCGGAGAGTGTTCGAATTCGTTCATCGCGGCCTCCGTCGAGACGGTTCGTAGGTCGGACACTCTTGCCTGATCCGGATGGGCAAGAGTGCCCCTCCGACAAGTCAGCTACTCCAGCGCGTTGAATACCAGCCCGGTCAGCAACTTTGGATAGAAGAAGGTGCTCTTGGGGGGCATCTTTTCGAGCTTGCTGGCGATTTGCTGGACGTGACCGATCTCGGCCGGCGGGACCAGCACCGCGAGCTGGCAACTCTTCGCGTGTTGGGCCTCGATAACTTCATCGAGGATATGCGGAAATTTGAACGTCGGGTTCGCGTCGGGATACGCCCGCTTCAGGCAATGCTCGACGACCAGCTTGTGCAGCAAGGCGACGCCAAGTCCTCGCCAAGCATCGGTCTGATCGGGAGCAAGTGTCTTCATCGGCGTTGCATCGATGACTCGGCCGAACAACCAGCGATTGTCTTTGATCGTGCCGAAGCCGAAGACGTCTTGGCCTCCATCGGCTGTGACCATGTCCCAGGCGGCCTTTGCACCGTCGGCTCCGGTCCCGCACTCGTCAAATTCAAAGTTAGCGGATAGAGCGGATTTCAATTCATCGGCCGTGAGCTCCGGCAGCCCGGAGAACAGCCGGTGAGTCGGCAGAATCGCGAGGCCGGGATCGTCCATGCCGACCAGCATCATCAGCACGAAATTAGCCGAATGATTCTCGTCGATCGATTGCCCTTGCTCGATTAGCCAGCGGCGGTAGTTGCACGAGGTCTCGTAGCGATGATGTCCGTCGGCAATGAAGATCGGCTGAGACTTGAGCGAGTCGCGAACCTGATCGATCACGGTTCGATCGCTCACCGGCCAGAAGCGGTGCTTCACGCCGAGATGATCCGTCGCTTCCAGTGGAGTCAGGCCGATGATCGCCTTTTCCAAAATCGTCTGAGCTTTCGTCTCCGGGTCCGGATACAGACCGAAGACCGGAGACAGATTCAACTTCGTCGCCTTGGTCAGCAGCAGTCGATCTGCCTTGGGGCCAGAGAGTGTTTGCTCGTGCGGATAAACGCAGCCTTTGCCGAACTCTTCGAGGCGGCAGCGGCCGATGAATCCTTTGCGGCAATAGGTGCGGCCTTCCCAGTCGAACTCCTGGTGATAGACGTAGAGCGTGTCTTCTTTCTCTCGGAGCCAAACACCTTCGGCCTGCCACTGCTTCACGAAGCCAGCGGCTCGCGAGTATTTGTCGTCGGGTGACCTGTCGCCCGGCTCTTCGCGATTGAAGTCCACGCGAATGACATTGCACGGATGCTGCTTGTAGAGCCGTGAGCGAAACGCCTCGTCGATCACGTCGTACGGCGGCGTCACTACGTCCGAGAGATCCCCCACCTGAGCCAAGTCGTACCGCCACGCGCGAAACGGAAGAATGTCAGCCACCAGAAACCCTCCTGAAATCCACAGCCTCAGTGCCCTCCAGGCATCGGTGGTGAAAACAGAAATCACCACAGAGACACAGAGAGCACAGAGGAAAACCGATTTATGAAAGCTGGGCGAATGCCCGCTGGGCCTCGGCCATGAAGCGGGCGAGGAGTTTAGTCTCCTTCACTCCGGGAGACGACTCCACGCCGCCGGCACTGTCGACACCCATCGGCCGCACGGACTTGATCGCAGCGGCGACGTTGTCGGGAGTCAATCCACCCGCCAGGATCAACGGCGGCCAATTCGTTCCGGCATAATCGCGAGCAATCAATTCCCATGGTGCGACCTTCCCTGTGCCGCCGAACGAACCATCGACACGAGCATCCAAGAGGCATCCGTCGAGTCGAGTGTTGAGCCGATCGCACTCGACCAGGAACTCTGCGACCGCGCACAAACTCTCGCCAATACGAAACGCTTTGAGGATCCCCCAGTCGGGATGCCGCTGCTGCAACTCCGCGACAAATTCCGGTGTCTCGTCGCCGTGAAGTTGAATTGCCGCCAGTCCGGTTTGCCGGGCGATCGACTCGATTTCGTCCCGCGAGTGATTCACGAAGAGTCCGACTGGCCGAGTTGACGTCGCCGAGAGTGCCAACACGATCCGCGCCGCATCTGCCGGCGCGATGCACCTCGGCGACTTTGTGAAGAAGTTCAGCCCAACCGCAGACGCTCCAGCCTTCGCAGCCAGCTCGGCAGTGGCAACATCGCGAACGCCGCAGACTTTGATCCAACCAGACGTGACAAATGATCGAGGCATCGTGATGGACTTGCCGCCAAAGTAGCCCTGTCACTCCGTGACACGAATGCCGAACGCTTCAACGATGTCGTTCGTGCCGTTCACTTTCAACAACCAATCCACCCCAGCTCCGCACCCGGCTATCCTGTCGCGGGGCGACAGGGCTACTTGGTTTGCATCGCCTCGAACTTGGCGATCCATTTCTCAGGGTCTTCCTCAAACGCCGCTTTGCAGCCGGAGCAGCAGACCCAGTACGACTTTCCCTTGTAGCTGACTTGTGTCGTCCCCAAGCCCTGTGAGATCACGCAGGTTCGATCTTTGTAGTCGCTGTCGTCGAGCGCAAACGACGTCCCCTCGCGCTGGCTGGCCATCGTGTCGAATCGCACAAACCGCGAGCCGCGGAATTGCGAGAGCTCGAACAGGTAGCGGTTGTTATCCTGCTGGTTCATCACGATCTGCCAGCGATCCTTCGCGTCACCGGTCTCGGTGAGCTGCAACTTGTAGGTTCGCTGCGGAGTCTGCTTTTTGTCCTCACCCGGCTTATCGGTCGGCTCGACGGTGAACACGCCTTGCAACAGACGCTGTTTGCCATCTTTGTCCGTCAGCGTCAGCTGAAATTTCTCGTCCTCGACAAGATACGTCAGCCGCGCCGTTTTGAAGTAAGTGCCTTCTTCTTTCGTGGCCATTGCCAGCGCGGGTTGCGTACGATCGGTCTTCCAATCCCAGACCCATTGCAGGTCCTCGTACGATTTCGTTTTGTCGATGATCGCGTGCCACGGGCCGAGCACCACCTGAATCGGCTTGAGCGCCTTCTTCACGTCGTCAAGCTGCTTCTCCGGCGGGACGTTTTTCTTTGTGGACTTCGTCGTACTGTCCGAGAGGTCTCCGCTGCCGCCACCGAGCTTCACCGGAGCGAACGATTCCGCCGCCGCGTCCTCTTTTGGTGCGGAGGCCTTCGATTTGTCTGTCGATTCTTCGGTCGTGCTGGTCACCGCGGCGGGCTTCTTCGAGCCGCTCTTCGCAGGCTTGCTGGGGTCCGGTTCATTCGCACCGCCGCAGCCGAGAATCCAAAAACTGACAACCAGCGAACCAAACCACGTACCGCAACGACGTGTAAAAGCAGTCATGACCATTCTCTTCAAGTTTCGGATTTCGAGTTTCGGACGTCTCAATTCACCCAGCCACTCTCGCACCAGTTCGCCTCATTCGGTGTCGCCAGCGAATTCAGCGGCCAGAGCGGCCGGTTGATCTTGTCGAATCGCATCTCATCCCAGTGTGGCGAGGCACAACCAGGACAGTCGGCAAGCAGCGATCCGGCAACGAACGGATCATAGTCAGCTCGGAACCCGGAGGGCGACTTCGCGACAACAATTCCGCACCGCCGAGGATCGAGACCAACCGACTCGTACAGCCGGGGCGAACTGCCGGGACCGCCCCGTTCGACCAGCAGGATCTGAACGTCACCCGCTCGCACGATCGCGCCGCGGCCCATGTTCACTGGCAGGTTCTTGCTAATGTGGCCGGTCAGCGTCCACTCGACGTTTTGCAGTTTTTCGACGACGCCGCGAACGCGGACGGGGGACGAATACGCTGCGGCCAGCCGGCCACCAATCTCGGAATCAAATGTGCCACCGACACCAACTCGGTACGCCTCGGACACGGCGACGGGATCAACCATGAACGTCAGCGCGCCGTGCGGAATTTTGATCGCGGCGAGCAATTCGCGGAGCAGGCAGGTCGAGTCACCCGGCGCACCGCTGTTCGTCGCATCCGCTCCGTCACCGATGACGATCGGGTGCTTGCCGAGCGCAAGCGCTCGCTTCACGACCTCGGCTGGCGGCAGGCGATCGACCGCTTCGAGTTCGTGCCGGATGCTCCAGCAGGTTGAGCAAAGTTGATCGACGGTCTGTTCCCAGCGCGACTCGCGGCGAGCGGTCGTCAGCATGACCGTCCAGCCGAGTTGCGGGGCGTCGAACCAGGGCATGACCATTGCCACGTTCGCGGCCAGCACATCGTCCTCGGTTTCGAGCTGTTTCAGCCGCTCGTAAATCGGAGCCGGTATGCCGGTGAACGTGTTGTGATTCTCGGCCGCCGTGAACATCGGCAGCTTGCGCCAGATTGTCTGCGGACGGACGCCGCGCTTCAGAATCTTCCACAAGCCCCGCACCGCTCGTTCGCCGGTCTGCCAGGAATCTAAGTGCGGCGCGGTGTGATAGCCGCACAGCAAGTTCGCATTCGTGAGCATCCGTCGCGTCAGATTCGCGTGCAGATCAAATGTCGCGACGATCGGCACGTCGGGACCGACTTTCGCGCGGACTCGTTCCAGCAATGCCCCGCTCAGATCCGGCTCGTTCTCAGCTGCCATCGCTCCGTGCAGGACGAGGCACACGGCATCAAGCGGCCCAGCGATGCGGAGCTGCTCGTCGAACGTCTCGAGTATTCGCTTTGCCGTCCCGGACTCAACCGCACCCCACGGCCAGCAAGTGAACCGAGCCAGCCCGACCAATTCGCGCGGCGGCTCTGGCCACTGACGGATACCCGCTAGGACGCCGCCAATCTCTCCAGTCTGCCCGTACTTCTCGAAGATCTCCGGCCCAACGGCAACGCCCCAGTTCTCGAAGTCCGACCAGCGGGTCAGATTGCGATTGAACGTGTTCGATTCTTGCCACATCTGGCCAATGGCGATTCGCATGAAAGGCTCCAAACAAAAACCTGGCATGCGAGTCGATCGGCGTCAGCCCTCAGACAAACGCAGATTCGTTTGGGAACTTACGCTCTCCGGCTCGCCGGCAAAGGACGCGAGATTGGATACAAACAGCAATTCTCCGGGCAGACATCATGGTTGGGCTCGCAAACTCCAACCGTTCGGCGTTCGCACGCCGATCCCGATTCGGTCGCCAGCCGCTCGGCAATCAAGTCGACGATCATCTCGACGAATTTCGGGTGCGTGCCGACCGTCCCGGCTCGAACCATCGTCAGGCCGAGTTCCTGAGACAGCTTTGCCGCAGCGTCGTCGAGGTCGTACAGCACTTCGATGTGGTCCGACAGAAAACCGATCGGGGCAATAACGACTTGCGAAACAGACTGTTCTTTTAAGACTCGCAGATAATCGAGGATGTCCGGTTCGAGCCACGGATCGGTCGGCCGTCCGCTGCGACTCTGGTAGATAACCTGCCAGCGATCTGCGGGGATTTCTAATTTTTCGGCGACTAGCCGAGCGGTCTCGGTGAGTTGCGCCGCGTACTTGCAGTTGTCGGCCATCAGCATTGGGATGCTGTGAGCCGTGAAGGCGATGTGCGCCGCTTCTCGGCCCTCGATCGACAGGCGGGCAATCGCGTTGGCGACTCGGTCGGTGGTGGCTTCGATGAAGTCTGGGTGATTGAAGAAGACTCGGACCTTATCGATCGCTGGAGCCGTCGGCCCTGCCGCTTGTCGAGCCGCCTCGATGTTCTCCCGATACTGCCGACAACTGGAGTACGAACTGAACCCCGCCAGCACGAACGCCAGCACCCTTTGGTGCTTGACTTCGACCATCGCTTGGATCGTCTCGGTCAGCAGCGGATGCCAGTTGCGGTTTCCCCAGAAGATCGGCAAGTCGATGCCTCGCCGAATCAGTGCCGGCCGCAGGACGTGAATCAGGTCGCGGACTTGCTGGTTGATCGGGCTGACACCGCCAAAGCTCTGATAGTGCTCGGCGACTTCCAGTAGCCGCTCGCGCGGGACCGGCTTGCCACGAGTCACGTTTTCGAGAAACGGCATGACCTCGTCCGGCCCTTCGGGGCCGCCGAAGCCAACAATCAACAAAGCATCGTAAGGAACAGGCATCAGTCGTCTCGTCTTGAAAAGGTGTGCAGGGAATGTAGCCCTCTTGCTCCACAAGTGGAAATCCGTGCGTCGTGATGCTTCGTTTGCGGAGGAGACCTCGGTCAAATTCAGCAGCCCAACCGACCGTTCGGCTTTTCTGTCACGGAGCGACAGGGCTACTTTGCCCAGCCCGCTTGAACGCCTGGAAAACGGTCTTTTGTGGATTTGGCCTCGCCGCTACATTCCGCCCCGCTTGGGGGAGCTAAGATGCGGAAATTGCCGGACGAACCCGGCTCAATCCGATCTTTATCGGCGGAAAGGAGTCTGCCATGCCGTATGAAACCATGCGCTTTATCCATGCGGCGCGATTGTCGGTGGATCAACCGTTGGGCGATACCGGAGTCATCGCCCCGGACCTGCGCGGACTGACGCGCGACGCGACCACGCAAGCCTTTCGAAATCTCGTGGCGGCGTGCTTGGAGCGCGACGTCGATTTCTTGTTGCTCACCGGCGACACGCTGGAGCAATCCGATTACAGCATCAAGGCTCGTGTCGAGTTGCGACGCGGGTTTGAGCAACTCGACGATGCGGGCATCCAAGTCTTTCTTGTTCCCGGCAAGAGCGACCCGATCGCCGTCTGGGACGATTTTCCTGAACTCCCGGGCAACGTCACTGTTTTTCGTCCGGAAACAGATGATCCCGTCGCCGTGTTGCGAGACGGCTCGGTCATCGCTTCGATCCGGGCACTGAACTGGCGGCAACCGTGGTTTAACTGGGACGACGAAGAGCCACGCGCCGATCGCACGCAGCGCCGCAAAAAAGAAGCAGATGATGCGGAAAACTTGCTCGATAAGACCAAGCCGCAGACGAAGTCGCTGGGCGACGTTTCCGAACTCGACGACCAATCGCTGGACGGCCTCGACGCGACCGACCTCGTAACTCCCGCGCGGCACGAAGCTCATCGTGAGATTCGCCGCGTGCAATCCCCTGCCGAATTGCGGCCGAATCATTTCGCCATCGCCATCGTGCGCGACGGTATCGATCAACCCGGCAACGATCCGCAGGCCGATTACCTGGCCGTCGTCGGCGGCTGTGAGCGAACGACCTCCAAGGGCGCGGATTGGCTGATGCACTTTCCCGGCGGCACTCAAGGCCGCACGCCCGAAGAATCGGGTTTGCATGGCTGCTCACTGGTGGACCTCGACAGCGACGGCGTCATTCGCTGTCGATTCCTGCCGACTGCGCCGGTGCGCTGGGAGTCGTTTGAACTCGGCATCGATACCGACACGACTTTTCAGCAGTTGGTGAAGCGTGCACAAACCGCTTGTCGAGAACTCTGCGGAGTCGAATCGAAGCCCGAACAAGGACGCCTCGTCGCCGAATACGGCGATGCCGCCGACGAGAAATCCGAAAAGGAATTTTCCCGTAGCCCGACCCCTTGTGGGTCGAAGGATTCTGTCGCCACGTCGAATCTCTCAGGCCACAAGGGCCTGGGCTACAGTGGAGCTCAAGCCTGCTTCCTGCGTTGGACGATCCGCGGCTATGGGCCGTTGTTTGAGGCCTTGTTCAAAGACGAAATGCAAACCGAGTTGATCGAGTGGCTCGATGACGATGTGCATTGGCCACTGGAAGTCGCGCGTCTGCACCGCATCCGCCTGATCGCCGCCGAACCACCCGTCACTCGCGCGGATGCGGACGATGAACAACTTGACGTTGCGACTGAATTCTTCTGGCGACTCGATCAGGCTCAACCGCTCGGCAACTCGGCGTGGAACGATCTCGGCGGAGATTCGTCGATCGAGCGCGAACACTTCGCGCGCATTCAGGCGGCGAACGCCGCAGGAGACGCGGCAGTCGTCCTTGGCCTTGCTCGTTGCCGTGGTTGGAAATGGTTCCGAGCGGCAAGTACGTAACTGATAGTTGGCCCACCCTACGAATGTCAGACAGAACACGAGTCGCACAAGGATGAGCACTCGATGAAGATCACTGAAATCGAGATCGAACAATTTGGTCCGTGGAACCAGCTCTCCCTGCCGATCGCCGGCGAAGGGTTGACGGTCGTCTCCGGCGGGAACGAGTCGGGCAAATCGGCGCTGCGGCGTTTCATTCGTGGCGTGCTTTTCGGCTTTCAGGCTGAGGACTCGCGGCGGCGGCCGAATGTCGGCGCATTACAAATCCGGCATCGCGGTCGGCTGTTTGAGATTCGCCGAGCCGCTCATGACGGCGGCGGCGGTTTGGTCACATCCCGCTGGCTCACCCCCGCGAACGCCCCGCGGTCGCACGGCAACAGCCTGATCGAGCACTGCGATTTCGAAATCGAAGATGAGGCCGAAGAGGAAACGCTGTTCGAACCCGACGCGGCGACGTTGCCGTTGACCGACGCGCTGTCCGATGTTGTCGGCGGCCTCTCCGAAAAGCTATTCGATCAAATTTTCTCGCTGGGGCTGAGTCAGCTCCACGAACTGTCGCATCTTGCGGATGACGATGTCGCAAAGGCGATTCACGGCGAAACGCTCGGACCGTTCGCACAAACGCTGCTCGCCGCGCGCGACGAGATGTCGCACAACTCCGATCAGCTGTGGGACGAGGCTCGGCAGAACGCACTGCCGTCGCTGCTGGCTCGGTACGAACAACTCAGCGAGCACGTTGAGGCTCAAGAGCAACGACTGAATCGCTACCGCGATGTGATCCGCCTGCGACGGCATCACGAACGACGGCTGGTCGAATTGCAATCGCGACGCTCGCAGTTTCAAGAATCGCTGCACGCCTACACGCACATTGAACGAGTGTGGACTCCGTGGCAACGACTGCGCAACTTACAGGCCGAGCTGTTGCGGTTCCCTCGCATCGACGACTTCCCGGAAGGGGGTATCGCCCGTTTCGATCACATCGAACAGGAATTGCAGACGGCTCTGAAATGTCGCGAGGCATTGATCGGCGAGGCGAAGCAGTTCCATCGGGATGCCAAGAGGATTACCGTCGCCCGCGAATTGCGCCGTTCTTCGGCATCGATGCGGGCGCTGCTCGATCAGCGCGAGCACATCGGCCGTGTCGAAGAACGTGCGCGAGCCTCGTATGCGACTGTCGAACAGCAGAAGGAAAAATTCGATGCGGCGGTGACGTCGCTGGGTGAAGGCTGGACGACGGCGAAGCTTGAAGCCTTAGACACGTCCGTTGCGGCTCATTACCGGCTCGTCGAGAAAGCTCGGCAGTTCCGCAGAGCGGTTGCGAAACGGAACAAGTGGAAGCAGCGACTGACTCGGCTGTCGCAGCAATGCCAGCAGCAGTCGTCCGAACTGGAAGCAGCGTCAAAGAAGTTGCGCGGCATCAGCCTCGAAGACGCACTGCGGCGAGCGAGACAACAGCGAGCGGGGGCGAACCCATCGATCCCCGTGGCTCGCGCCGTCTCGACGATCAGCACGAGTGACCCGGAGATCGAGCACCTGCATGCGCGGATCGTCGAACTCGAACAGCGGCGTGTCAGCATCTCGCGGCAGATTGAGCGGCTCGAACCACGACTGATTCTGCCGAAGTGGGTGCTGGGAGTGCTCGGCTTCTTCGCGGTCGGAGGCGTCGTGCTGGCGTTACTTGGCCTGGTGACCGGGTTTTCCACAAACGCGCTGGCCGGGGCGGCGTACGCGCTGCTCGGCACCGTTTGCGGCGGGCTGGCATTGTCGCTGAAGCTGCACTTCGAACAACAAGTCCGCGACAGCCTCAACGCGATGAATGACGAACTGCGTGAAAACGAAGCCCGCCTGCGAGAAGCTCGCGAGTCGTGGCAGGCTCTCACGGGGATGTTGAGTCAAACCGCCCCGATGCGTGAGGGAGGGCGAACGGACGAGGATCCCTCGCTGGCGCTGCGGGTGAGTGTGGACCAAACCGCATCTGGGTCAGGCGAGCAGCCCGTCGGCTTAATTGCGGGCGGGCTGCTTTCCAACGCCGCGAGTCGCGACGAGGAATTCACCGTCGAGGAACTCGAATGGCTCATCGAGTCGAAACGCGAGTTGGCTCGCAATCAACAAAAGCGAACTCCGTGGCGAACGCGGTTCGATGCGGTGGCTCAAGAGTTGTCCGCCGCGCGACAATCGTGGTGCGACGCGCTCAAACAACTCGGTCTGCCGGAGAGTGTCCGCGTCGCCGAGACCTTCGATCTGTGGCAACGACTCGCTGCGGCGAACGAGTTGTTCAAAGCGTTCCAATCGGCTGAGGCGGAATTCAAGCGGCATCTCGAAGGAGTGCAGACGACTCGCAGTCGCATCGTCGAACTGCTGCATCGCCTGAACCGCCGCGATCTCGAACAGCGAACGACCGCTGACGTCTTCCAGATTTGGGACGAAGAGCTCGCGAAACTTACCGCGATATTGCAAGATCGATTGCGACTCCGCCGCGAAGAACGTCGCCGCCGAGCGGAAGCGTCTGAGTACTCCGAGAAAATCGATGACTTGCGTTTGCAGCGTTCGGCGCTTTTGCGACAAGGCTGCGCGACCGATCGAGACGACTATACGCGTCGAGCGATCATCGTCGAGCGACACGAACAACTGCACGATCAGATCGACGCGACCAAGGCGGAACTGGAAGCCGCCGGCCGAGCGAATCCCGAATTGACGATTGTCGAGGATGACCTCATTCGATTTGACGTCAGTTCGCACGCCACGACGCTGACGAACCTGCGCCGCGAATCGGGCGATACCGACGCCGAGATCGAACGACTCCACGAAGAACTCGGCAAGGCACGTCACGAGATTGAGGAGATGGAAGCGGATGACGCACCTTCCGACGTGCGGCTGGATCGGGAGATCATCCGCTCACAAATCAAAACTCTCGCCGAAGAATGGCTGGCCGATGGCTGGACGGCGCAAGCCATCGACGGCATCTGCGCCCAGTACGAACGAGTCTGTCAGCCGGGAATTCTCGCCGCCGCGTCGCGTCACTTTGCTCGGCTCACCTCAGGCAAGTATCGCAAGCTGTGGACACCGCTCCGTCATCGCTCACTGCGCGTCGATGATGCAAACAACACGACATGGCAATTGGAACAACTCAGCGGCAGTACTCGTGAGTTGCTGCTGCTGGCAATCCGACTGGCCCTCGTCGAGGACTACAGCCGCCGCGGCATCAACCTGCCCCTGCTGTTGGATGATGTGCTGCTGACGCTCGATCCGTCGCGAGCCGCCATCGCCGCGAATGAGCTCGTGGCCTTCGCTCAACGCGGTCATCAAGTCCTGTTTTTCACCTGCCACCCGCACCTGACGAGCTTGTTCACGAACGCAGGATGCCCGAATCTACGGCTCAGCCAATTCGCCGCAACGACCGAGCGACTGGCGGGGTAGGTCAGGCTTTTCAGCCTGGCCCGAATCGGCAAGTCCACGTCAATGGTTGTCTGGGTCGGCCTGGAGATGCTGACAAACTTTGGAGGCCACTCATGCTTTCCACTCGACGCGAGTTTCTGCAAACCGGTGTTGTCGCTGCTGCGGCCAGTACGATGCTCGAGATGCTTTCGGCGGATGACCGACTGCCGATCGTCGATTGTCACACGCACTTCTACGATCCGACTCGGCCCGAAGGCATTCCTTGGCCGGGTAAGGGGGATGCCGTGCTGTATCGCACCATCCTGCCGAAACAATTTTTGGAGCAAGCGGCTCCCGTTGGAGTCACAAAGACGATCGTGGTCGAGGCCAGTCCTCGCGTGGAGGACAACGCCTGGCTGCTCGATCTGGCGGCGAAGAATCCGTCAATTATTGGCGTGGTCGGTAATTTGACTCCGGGCAGGCCGGAGTTCGCAGGACACTTGAAACGCTTCGCGGCGAACAAACTCTACCGAGGCATCCGGGTGAACCACGGCGCGGTGAAGACGGGACTCGATCAGCCAGAATTTCTCGCGGACATCAAAAGACTTGCGGAACTCGGATTGGAATTGGACGTCAACGGCGGACCTGACATGCCGGCCGACGTCGCGCGGCTGGCGGAAAAGCTGCCGGACCTGCGCATCGTCATCAATCATCTTGCCAACGCGGATGTGGACGGCACTGAGCCACCGGGAGCGTGGCAAGACGGAATGCGAGCCGCTGCGAAACATCCGGGTGTCTTCTGCAAGGTGTCGGCGCTCGTCGAGCACGCCAAACCGAAGTCGGGCGAGAAGAAAGTTCCCGAAGAGGTTGATTTTTATCGGCCGATCCTCGACGCAATTTGGAGCATCTTCGGCGACGACCGCTTGATCTACGGCAGCAACTGGCCGGTCAGCGATCGGTCCGCGTCTTACAAAGTGCTCTTCTCGATCGTGAACCAGTATGTCATCGCACGCGGCAAGACAACCGCCGAAAAATTCTTTTGGAAGAACGCACACGCAGCGTATCTGTAGCCACGCTCGCGAGAGCATGGGCCGAATCATCGTCGAACCCACGCTCCGGCGAGCGTAGCCACGAAAAAGGCGAGTCCGGGTCAGGTGACTCGGACTCGCCTGTTCGATTCAGAACTTGTTCAGCGAACTACCGAATAAAGAGCATTTCGCGGTAGGTTGGCAGTGGCCAGAGGTCGTCGGCAACGATCCCTTCGAGTTCATCAGCGACGCCGCGAACCTTCAACATCGCCGGGCAGACCTCGTCGCGGTAGTGCTTGGCGTGAGCCAACACATCGCCGCTGGCGGAGTGCTCAACGGCATGTTCCAGCTGCTTGATGGCCCCTTCGAGCCGGCCGGTCAGCTCCGTTACCCGATCCAGCGAGCTGGTGTCGGGAGTGCGGCCGCAGCCTTTCATCGCGGCGGCGGTTTGAGCCAGCTCACCCTGGTACCGGTACGCGGCGGGGAGGATCGACGAGCGAGCCATGCCAAGGCACAAGCGGCCTTCGGTGTTGATGTCCTTGCAGTACCGTTCGGTATAGATCTCGTAACGGCTTTCGGTCTCGCGTGGGCTGAGCACTCCGTACTTATCGAACAGAGCGATCGCCTCGGGGGACTTGATCGAGCAAAGGGCATCGACCGTGTTGCGAAGGTTCGGCAAGCCGCGTTTCTCGGCTTCGCTGTGCCACTCTTCCGAGTAGTTGTTACCGTTGAAAACCACCGCTTTGTGCTGCTTGTAGATGCTCTGCACGAGCGACTGCACAGCACCGGGGAGTTTGCTGGAATCGCCTCCGGTGGCCTTCTCCAACTCGGTCGCGACGAAGTCCAAGCTCTCAGCGATGATCGTGTTGAGCACGACCAGCGGGCCAGAGATGGATTGGTTCGATCCGACCGCTCGGAACTCGAACTTGTTGCCGGTGAAGGCGAACGGACTGGTGCGGTTGCGGTCGCCCGCGTCTTTCGGCAGCGGAGGCAGTGTGTCGACGCCAATCGTCAGGTAGCCACCCTTCTTCGAAGATTCGGCTTTGCCCTTTTCGATCTGCTCGAAGACATCGGTCAGCATCTCACCGAGGAAGATCGAGATGATCGCCGGAGGAGCTTCGTTCGCTCCGAGACGATGATCGTTGCCCGCGTGAGCGATCGAGGCTCGCAGCAGCTTCGAGTGCTTGTGGACCGCGCGAATCACGGCCGCACAGAAGACCAGAAACTGCATGTTCTGATGCGGGTTGTCACCCGGTTCGAGCAAGTTCGCCGATTCGGTGCCGAGCGACCAGTTCAGGTGCTTGCCGCTGCCGTTGATGCCGGCGAACGGCTTCTCGTGCAGCAAGCAGGCCAGGCCATACTTGGGGGCAACCTTTTGCAGCATCAACATAATCTGCTGCTGATGGTCGGTTGCGACGTTTGCGTTCTCGTAGATTGGAGCCACTTCGTACTGCGACGGAGCGACTTCGTTGTGCCGCGTCTTGACCGGAACGCCGAGCTTGTACAGTTCACGCTCGGTTTCCAGCATGCAGGCAAGGACGCGATCTGGGATGGCACCGAAGTACTGATCCTCGAATTCCTGCCCCTTCGGCGGCTTGGCACCGAACAACGTTCGACCGCAGATGTTCAAATCGGGTCGCGAGAAATAAAAGTTGCGGTCGATCAAAAAGTACTCCTGCTCCGGTCCGCCGGTCGCGAAGACGTAGTCAGGATTGGTGTTCCCCAACGCTTTCAGTACGCGCTGAGCTTGCTTGTTGAGAGCCTGCATCGAGCGGAGCACCGGGGTCTTCTTGTCGAGAGCTTCACCGGTCCACGAGCAGAACGCCGTCGGAATACAGAGCGTCGTGCCGTTCGGATTCTCCAGAATGTATGCGGGCGACGTCACGTCCCACGCGGTGTAGCCGCGAGCTTCAAAGGTCGCACGGATACCGCCGCTGGGGAAGGAGGAAGCATCCGGCTCGCCTTGGATCAGTTGCTTACCGGTGAATTCGGAGATTGCGCTGCCGTCGCCCGTCGGGGCGAGGAACGAGTCGTGCTTCTCGGCGGTAATGCCGGTCAGCGGCTGGAAGACGTGAGCGTAGTGAGTCGCACCCTTTTCCAAGGCCCAGTCGCGCATCGCGGTGGCGACGGCGTCGGCGATGCTGGGGTCGAGCTTCTCGCCCCGCCTGATCGTGCGCTGCAGCGCCTTGAAGGCCGGCTTCGGCAGGCGTGCCCGCATTTCTTTTTCGTTGAACGTGTTGATACCGAACAGCGACGGACTGGGAACTTCACGGAAGTTCAACGGTGTGGCGTCCGACTTGTAGTTGATCACAGCGGCGATGGCAGAGGCACGAGCATTGGAAGACATTGAGCGCAACTCCTGGGACAAAACCTGGCTCGAAAAACAACAATGACTTAACGACGTCCCACGAGAAGAGTGCCCTCGAGCAACACACCCTCCCCGGAATCTCCCCTGCCGGAGCACGCTTTGTGCCGGCCCCGCGATGCTCGGCCGCAACCCACTGCGCCGCATCGCTATTTCGGAAGTCGGCCGAACTCCTGCTGACGCGGATTGCTCCGAGCCTCAGCAACCTTGCCGCCGGCTCAGGCACTCCGCCCGACTTCGCATTCGCTCTTCGCGGCGGCCGCCAAGCTCAGCGATCACCGTGAAGGGGCGGCATCCTAATAGTGCTTTCGTCCGCCTTCAACGCAGCAACGCGACAATACGACGACGGCCTCGGCGGGGTTCATTTCCACGGTTTCGCCGGTACAGTCAGCGTTCTCAAAGTCAGGATCGCAGTATGAGCTATTTCCGCATTTCCGCCGCTGAAATCGACAAATTCAAGGAGGACGGGTTCTTTATCGTCCCGAACCTGCTCGACAGCGACGAGGTCTCGCTGCTCAGCCAGATCGCTCGCGCCGATCGCGAACTGGCGTTGAAAAAGGCCACCCGCGCAGACGGCGAAGGAGGGGCGATCGACCTGGTTGTCGAGAACGAACTTCCAGACGATTCGATCTACAGCGCGATCGTCCGCAGCGAGCGAATCGTCAACGCGATGGAGGCTCTGTTGCTCGACGAGGTCTACCACTACCACCACAAGATGATCTTGAAGGAACCGCGTGTCGGTGGCGCGTGGGCTTGGCATCAGGATTACGGCTACTGGTACAACAACGGCTGTCTGTTCCCGCACTTGGCGAGCTGCATGATCGCGCTCGACAAGGCGACGCGCGAGAACGGCTGCCTGCAAGTGCTCCGCGGATCACAGCATCTCGGCCGGATCGATCACGGCAAGACCGGCGATCAAACCGGAGCCGATCTCGAGCGAGTCGCTGCCGCGTTGGAGCGATTCGAGTTGGCACACTGCGAACTTGACCCCGGTTCCGCGATTTTTTTCGACTGCAACTTGCTGCACCGCTCCGATCAAAACAAGAGCGACCATCCTCGCTGGGCGTTCATCTGCTGCTACAACTCCAAGCACAATGACCCGTACAAGGACTCCCGGCATCCACGATACTCGCCACTTGAACGTTGGGACGACACGTGCGTTGTCGATGTCGGCCGCCGACAATTGGCAGCACTCTCTGCGAACTAATCCGAAGCGCCCGCAAGGGCGGACGCTTCACTGATTTCCCGGGTTCAGGTCATTTGGAACGACCGCCCTCGCGGGCACTTCGGGTTTGTCTAGAAAGGACCATTTTCATGTCTCGCCAAATTCTGCGAACTCTGCTGGGCTTCTTGATCCTGACTTCTACCGCTTTCGCATTACGGGCCGCCGACCCCGTCGCCAGCGAGAAGGGGAAACTCAGCGACGACAAGTCGACGCGCTGGTTTGATCTGCGAGTACTCAAAGTCGAAGGCCAAGCGTGGACGGAAACGAAGGCTCCATTCGACCGCTTCCCAGCCAAGGCGGAGAAAACCGTCCGCGCGGGGGTGTGGGGACTGAGCCAGCATTCGACCGGTCTGTGTGCTCGGTTCGAGACGAATGCCGCGTCGATCAAAGCCAAGTGGACATTGACTTCGGCGAAGCTGGAGATGCCACACATGCCGGCCACGGGAGTCAGCGGACTCGATTTGTACGTCCGCTCGGAAGACGGTTTCTGGCGCTGGCTGGCGAACGGCCGGCCCTCGGCTCAGACGAACGAGACGACGTTGGTCTCCACTCTTCCGCCGTTGCGAAAGCCGTCGGAGACACGCGAGTTCTTGCTGTACCTGCCGCTCTACAACGGAGTCAGTTCGGTCGAGATCGGCTTGCCCACCGACGCAAAGCTGTTGAAAGCCGAGCCGTACAAAAACGAGGACGGCTCTCTGCGCAAACCGATCGTGTTTTACGGCACGTCGATCACGCAAGGGGGCTGTGCGTCTCGGCCAGGGATGGTCCACACGGCAATTCTTCAACGGCGGCTGGATCATCCGGTCGTGAATCTTGGCTTCAGCGGCAACGGCAAGATGGAGATGGAAGTGGTCGAATTGATGGCCGAGATCGACGCCTCGTGCTACGTCATTGATTGCCTGCCGAACCTTGAACCTAAAGAGGTCGCTGAGCGAACCGAACCGTTGGTGCTCGCGCTCCGCAAGGCTCGGCCCAAGACGCCGATCCTGCTTGTCGAAGATCGTAGCTACAGCGACTCGTTCCTCGTCACGTCGAAACGCGAGCGAAACGAATACAGTCGCCACGCACTGCATTCAGCACATGCTCGCCTGCGTGGCGACGGAATCGAGGGACTGTTCTATCTCGATGGCGATTTCCTGCTGGGCCCGGACAACGAGGGGACGGTCGATAGTTCGCATCCCACCGATCTCGGCTTCTTCCGCCAAGCGGATGCCTTTGAGCAAGTCTTGCGACCGATCCTGTTCGGGGAGAAATGACGAATTCCAAATGTAGAATGACAAATCTTCTTTTCGTCATACGTCATTCGTTGTTCACGTCACGCACCGCCTTGACGGTCGAAAGAGGGCACTCGTATCATCGTTTGCCTTTGACCAAAATCTGCGGAAAGTCCTTGGAATATCTCGCTGAAAGTTCGACATGAAACCTGAGCCAATGCAACACGCCAGTGCCCTGCCGAATACCCAGTCGCCGCTGGTTAAGTGGCTCGACCAGTATGGCAACGGAGCGACGATCGTTGCCTGCGTAGCGATGATCGGCGGAGCGATCTGGTACTCCTACACCCGCACGTCGTCGGCTCGCAGCGAGTCAGCGTGGGCCCAATACAGTCAGGCTCGCACCGCCGAAGACTTCGGCAACATCGCCGACGTCTTCTCAAACACGGAAGTCGGCACTTGGGCACGCTTGGGCGAAGGGGAGCGATTGGTCGATTCCGGCATTTCGCTGATGTTCACCGATCGCGAAGCGGCGTTGGGAGAGCTCAAGAAAGCGGACGAGGCATTTGGAAAAGTGCTCGGCAACATGTCTGGTCCCGAAGTCGCTCGTGAGCGGGCTGCGTGGGGCTTGGCGAAGTCGACCGAAGCCCAGTCTGACGGCGACACTGCCAAGTCCATCGAAGGCTACGCCGCACTGCTCAACCAATTCCCGAAGTCGATCTACAAAGCTGCGGCCGAAGAACGGATCGAGTCTCTCAAGTCGCCGGAAGCCAAAGAATTTTACGCCTGGTTTCACAAGCAGAATCCGAAGCCGGCCGATCTCAAGAAGCCCAAAGATGGACTGCCAGAGGGCCACCCGCCGATCGACTCGTTGCCGGATAACAAGCCGGACGGAGAGAAGACGAAATCGGAAGACCAGACGAAGTCATCGGAAGTCGAAAGCCCGGTCGTCGCCAAGTTGAAAGCTGAGATCGAAGTCGATTGGAAGAAGATGCCGCTGCAAGATGCCGTCAAATCCATCGCAGAGAAGTGCGAGATCGAAATTGATCTCGACGGCGAGGCTCTTAAGGCGTCAGGGTTCACCAAGGACATGGAGCAAAATCTAACGCTCGGCAAAGTGACCGGCTTGGCTGCGATCGACGCGATCCTCCAGAAGTCCGAGAAGGAAAGACCCGGGCGAGGGATGGTATTGGTCATTCGAGACGAGGAAAAAAAAGCTCTCATCACGACGGCCGAGTTTGCCAAGAAGAACGAGCAAACGCCGTTCGAGTTCTCCAAGCCGGCCGATGCCGATCCTCCCAAGCTTGAGGCGCCCAAACAAGACACGCCCAAGTCGGAGCCGGCGAAGGATGAAAAGCCGAAGTCGGATGACAAGCCTACGGAGAGCAAGGACAAGGATGCCCCGGCGGAATCGAAATGAACCGGCCGCAATCGAGCACCGACGAGGAAGAGTCTCTGGTCGCCGAGTCGGATTTGCTTGAGGGAGCGGACGAATCGGATGCTGTCGCCGAGAATACGGAATCTCTGGCGGTCACACTTTCGTCCGAACCAGTTCGCGTCGTGGTCGAAGCTCGAGCCCATGGATGGCGAGTCGATCATTATCTGTCGCGACTGTTCCCCAACTACAGCCGCGCATTGTTTCAGAAAGCCCTCGAGCAGAAATCGGTCGTGCTCAATGGGCTGCCGGTCAAAGCCGCTCGGAGGTTGCGGGTGAACGACGTGCTTGATGTCCGCCTGCCCGAACTCCCCGATAGCAGCTTGCCGCCGGAAGACATTCCGATCGACGTGCTGTTCGAGGACGAGCATCTCGTGGTGCTCAACAAGCCGGCGAACATGATCACGCACCCCGGCAAGGGGCATTATCGTGGCACACTGGCGGGTGCGTTGCAGTTTCACTTCAACCAGCTCAGCAACGTCGCGGGACAACTTCGGCCGGGGATCGTGCATCGGCTCGACAAGGATACCAGTGGTGTCATCGTCATCGCCAAGAACAATCAGGTCCACTGCAAGCTCAGCGAGCAGTTCGAGGCCCGCACAACGGTCAAAGAATACCGAGCGATCGTCTGGGGCGAGGTCGCTCAGGACAGCGGCATCATCGATACGCACGTTCGTATCAACCCGAAAGTCCGCGAGAAGATGCAGGTCTGTGAGGCCGAGGGGAATGCTCGCCAGGCGATCACGCACTTCGAGGTCGCCGAACGCTTTCACGGATTCACGTTCATGCACCTCAAACCAAAGACTGGCCGCACGCACCAACTGCGTTTGCACATGTCGCACCTCGGCCACTCGATCGTCGCCGACGAACTGTACGGTGGCGGCAAATGTCTGCGGGTTGCCGATGTCGACGGTCGTGTCGTTCAGGCGGAACGAGAGACGTTGCTCTCTCGCAAAGCCGAGTCCGCCGCCAAGAAGTCCGGCTTCGAGTCGGTGGTAGACACGTTCGACGACGTCCTCATTCGCCGCCAAGCTCTCCACGCCTTTCGATTGAGCTTTCGGCATCCGGAGAGTGGAATACCAATGACGTTTGAAGCGCCGTGGCCCCTCGATTTTCAACAAACACTGGAGTCGCTTCGCCAGAACAAATGCTGAAGTACATTGCAGGCCGGTTGTCGGTGATCCGTCGTCCGTTGTGACTGACCACTGACCATTGAGAAAGGACTAATACCCATGAAGCTCGCCAAAGTTCGTCTGAAGGATGGTTCTGTCCGCGTGGCCAGTGTCGAAGATCAATCCTTGCGGTTGCTCGATCTGTCACGCTCGGCGACGATTCATTGCCTCGCTGACATCCTCAACGAAGCCGATCCTTCCGCGCTGGCTCGATTGCTGATCGACGACACGAGCGAACCATTGTCGGCCAGCGCAGTGCGGTTTCTCGCTCCGATCGACTCGCAAGAAGTTTGGGCCGCAGGAGTCACCTACAAGCGCAGCCAGGTCGCGCGGATGGAAGAATCCGAGTCCGGGGCGTCGCACTACGACAAGGTCTACACGGCACCACGGCCGGAGATTTTCTACAAGGGGAACGCCCGCCGCACCTCTGGCCCCAGCGAACCGGTACGGGTTCGAGCCGACAGCCATTGGACCGTGCCAGAGCCGGAGTTCACGCTCGTCGTGTCACCAAAGGGGAAGCTGGTTGGCTACACGATCGGCAACGACATGTCGGCCCGCGACATCGAGGGTGAGAACCCGCTCTATTTGCCACAGGCGAAGGTCTACAACCAATGCTGTGCTCTCGGCCCGTGCGTACTGCTGGCCGATCAGCCTCTCGATCGCGATGCGACCAAGGTCATGCTGACGATTCATCGCGCTGGCCGCGAAGCGTTCCGAGGTGAAACCCATCTGGGCATGATCGTTCGCGGGTGGGACGAACTGATTGGGTGGTTGACTCGCGAAAACGACATTCCGGAAGGGGCATTCCTGTTGACAGGGACCGGCGTCGTTCCGCCCGATGAATTCACGCTCGAAGACGGCGACAGCGTGTCGATCGAGATCACCGGAATTGGGACGCTGACGAATCCAGTCGTCAAATCCAAGGTGTAGGGGATACGTCTCTCATCCAACCGACGCACGAAGCGTCGGTCATAAACAACATCAGCCCGGCCGCATCCGAACGGCCAGGCTGATGCATGTTCTAAACAATTCCAACGTGTCTTTGTCGCCAACAACCCGCCGAGCTCCCCCCGCCGTGAAGAGCCTGCGATCCGTGGCTGCCCGCCGTGACCGAGTCACGAGCGAACAGTCGTAACAACCTGAGTTGTCCTCCGTGTTGACATAACCCGGCAGTTGTCCGCGAACGACTCCCACTCGAATGCGGCATCCGGTTCAGCAATTCGGTTGGGGGTCGGAATTGCGGCGGTAGCGTATCGGTCGCCTGTGGAAATGCAACGAACATTTCATGTCGATTTTTCGACCACGATTTTGAACTTGCAAATCACAGTGCTCCTTCTTACTGAGCTACTTTGTGAGCGTCCCTTTCGAGGACGGCACACCGGCTTGTCGCGGATCAATCACGATCGCTTGGCGCAGCACGCGAGCGGTACCTTTGAAACACGCTTCGCTGATATGATGACTGTTTTGCCCGTGATGCAACACGAGATGCAGATTCAATAGCGCGTTGGCGGCGACTGCTTCCCAGAAGACCGGGACCAACTGGCAATCGAATTCGCCAATCTTCTCGGTCGGGAAATCAACGCGGAACACGAATGCCATGCGTCCGCTCAAATCGACGGCCGAGGTGACCAGTGTTTCTTCCATCGGCAGCGCGATACTGCCGTAGCGCACAATTCCCTTCTTGTCACCGAGCGCTTCGGCCAACGCTTTGCCGAGACAGATGCCGGTGTCTTCGACCGTGTGGTGATGATCAACATGCAGGTCGCCCGTCGCCTTGACGGTCAGGTCCATCAACGAATGCTTCGCGAGCAGCGTCAGCATGTGATCGAAGAAGCCGACTCCGGTGTCGATCTGCGCTTGACCAGAACCATCCAGATCGAGCGACAAGTCGATGGTCGTTTCAGCGGTCTGCCGGTGAATTTTGGCGGTGCGTGGCATGGAGAGACGTTTACAGCTAGAGGCGAGAAATCAGGCGGCACAATCTTTGTCGGCGGGTTTCGCGGGTTCGGATCGAGCCTTCGCGGGAGCGGCCGGAGCCGGCGGCTTCGACGAATTGCTCGGTGCAACTTGCGACTTTCCTGCCTGTGATTGATCGACGACCACGAACAAAACTTGCATGGGTCGTTGAGCGGTCGGAGCCTGGTCAGCGTTCTTTTCGAGTGCCATCTGCGAACGGTTCGCGTTTCGTGACGGGCCGCGATTGCGAGTCTGCTGGCTCACTTGATTCTGTACCAAGGCCTCGCGCGAAACTTCGAATGCGAACTGTTTTGTCGGCTGATCCTTTGAATCTTGCGACTCCTTGCCGCCAGCCGAAGCCCCCTTTCGGGCGATCTTCGAGGTCGCGGGACCGGTCTCAAGATTCCTTTTTTCGGCGACAATGGGCGCGGGAGCCGCAAATCGGCGGGCGATCGCCTGCGAGTCGAGTCCACTACTGACCTCGTTCAACTGAGCCAGCTCGATCGGCTGATCGACTTTCAAACTTTGGAGGAAGTTCTCGTCGCGAAGCTTCCTTAACGTCGCGGTGAGTTGTTCGGCATCCGTTTCGATAAAGACCGCGTGCAGTTGGTCGGAAGGGGCATTTGGAGATTTGGCAAAGTCTGATTTCTTGTCGGCAATCGCATCAGCACGCCCGTTATTGCCGAACAACAACTGCAACCCGGCCTGGCCCTCTTGACGATCGACAATGGTTAGCCAGACCACGGCCACTTCGTTTCCCTCGGTTCGCATCGCACGGACACTATCACCAACTCCGGCACCCCGTAGCGCCTCTTGATCGAAGAAGATGACGCCCGACTCAGGCGAGGCGATCGTCGATGACGAACTCGCAACGTCGCGCCGCCCATTGACGGCGATCGAATTGTTTTCGGCAGCACCGGCCAGCGCACCGCTGTTTCGTAATTCGGTCGCCGATGTGTCGGCTGTCATCGGCAGTGGGGCGGCCTCTCCACCGAAAGTGGCACCTCGCGGCGACGCCTCCGCAACGGCGAATTGCTTACCGAGAGCAGCGTCTTGCCTCTGAACTTGCGTGATGCTCGGACTGCCTCGGTCGTCCATCGCTCGAACCAGCAACAGCAAGCCAGCGGCGGAGGTCAGCACTGCGACTGCTCCGACCCAGCGACGCGCCGAACCGGCGCTGCTCGCCGCGACTCGCGTCGGGGCACATGCGTTGTCGTCTCGATGGGATGGAATCAGCATTTCGCGTTCGATCGCCTGCAAGACCTGATTCGGAAACTCCAACGGCAGACGCTCACGCGGCAGATTCTTCAGAAGGGTGGAGACCTGTTGGATCTCAGACAATTCACGGCGAGCCTCGGCGGACGTCGCCAATCGCTGCTCGACGACCGCACACTCAGCGGGATTCAATTCGCCGTCATGAAAGGGACTCAGCAGGTTGTCGGCAGGGAGGGCCATCTCAGTCGTCTACTTCGGAAGGTCAAAACGGAAGCATGAGCAGGATGTCGGAATCTGTCAGTTTCGGCAGGGCTGCTCTGACAAGCGGCCGATTCAGAAAGTTCCCACGGCCACGAGCGTTGCGAAAAAACGCTGTTATTTCAATGCCGAAGTCCTGAATCGCCAGCCACGAAGACCCAGGTTGAGCCCTTTTTCGCCGGTTCGCTACAAGCCTGCCGGAAAAGTCCGCCTTGTGAGTACGGTGCCTCGGCAATGCAGCGAATCCGGCTAGTCGGTGTGGCCCGGCGAGCAGTTATCGGGACTTGTTCTGGATCGCATCGTGCTCTGTATCGCGGCAGCTTTCGCAACGCATTTGCCAACGTCGTGATCAGGCTGATTCTCATTGAAATCCTGACCCTTGCCGAAGCCAGCAGGGCCGACCGGCAAGTGGGGAATGACATGCCGCAGCTAGACACCGAAGCCGATGGCGGAGAATGAACGACTTGGAGCGGCTCCGCGTTTCCACTCGCTCCGCACTCGTTTCGAGATCAGGCCAATCGTCCCGCTTTGACGACTCCCGCTTGCATCACCGCGAGGAACTTCGAGCGGTCGCGAAGCACGCCGATGTTCTTGACGACGTCTCCGTCCACGATCAACAGGTCGGCGAGTTTGCCAACTTCGACAGTTCCAAACTCGTCGCCGCGGCCCATGATTTCCGCTCCGGTCTTTGTCGCGCACTTGATGACCGTCAGCGGGTCGATGCCGACGAAGTTGACGAAGAACTCCAGTTCCTTGGCGTAGTCGCCGTGCGGATTCCAGGCGAAGCCGTAATCGCCACCCATGCCCAGCCGGCCTCCGGCTTTCAGAATGCGGCGAGCGGATTCGGCACCGCCATCGAGCGTTTCTTGATGGCCGTCGATTACCTTTTGAGGGAGTCCGAATTCCGGGCCGCGTTCGATGCTGGCGAGTTCAAAGTACAGCGCGGGAACACACGGCACGTCTCGTTGCAGCAACAGTTCCAACGCTTCGTCGTCCATGAACGTGCCATGCTCGATCGCGTCGTAGCCGGCTCGCAGTGCGTTCTTGATTCCTTCAGTGGCTCGGCAGTGACCGGTCACTTTCTTGCCGTGGTTATGAGCAGTCGCGACGACGGCGTGCATCTCCTCAAACGTCATGCAGAGCGTGTGATGATCGTTCGTATCCGGCGCGGCTGCGTCGCCAGTCGGGTACGTCTTGATCCACTCGATGCCATCTTTGACCAATTTTCGCACGGCGGCGCGAGCCTCTTCCGGTCCGTTGACCAACAAGATCAAGCCTTCCATGCCGATTTTGCGGAAGTCCGGATTCCAGTCCATCAGTCCGCCGACGCCGCAGATCTCTCGGCCACTCGAAGCCAGTCGCGGGCCGAGCATGATGTCGTTCTCGATCGCCTTTTTCAGCCAGACGTCGATGTTGAACAAGCTGCCGCCGCTGCGAGCCGCCGTGTAGCCGCACTCCAACGCGAGCTTGGCGTTTGCCGCCGCCAGCAGCGTGACGTACTCGACCGGGTACTTGATATCGAGGTCTTCCAGCGCCGCGACGTTGAAGTACGTCGGATGAAAGTGTGCCTCGACCAGCCCCGGCATGATCGTTCCGCCGTGAGCGTCGATGACTGTTGCCTCGCGCGAGAGTAGCGGAGCATTCTCTTCCCTGCCGACGAAAGTGAATTTGCCGTCGTCAATGACGACGACACCGCCGGAGAGCGGTGAGGCACCTGTGCCGTCGACGATCTGGCCGTTGCGGATGAGCGTTGTACCGGTCGCGGTTTGCATGTGTGACTCACGTTAGAGCGCGGTGTGTCAGCACCACTTTGCTCCCCAAACGTTACGTTTCTGCGTGAGGCCGCTTTCACGCAGAGACGCAAAGCGCGCAGGGAAAGACAATCCAAAGCGGTGCTGACACACCGCACTCCCAAAGTCATTCGGGCAGCCGTCCACGTTCGATCTTTGGAAACTCGCCGGTGCAGGCTTTCATGAATTCGACGAGGTCGGCTTTGTCTTCGGGCTTGAGATCCAGCTTTTTGATCTTGGTGCTGAGCCATTGATTCGGCGTGCCACCTTTGGCGTAGTGCTCGACGACCTCTTCGAGTGTTTTTTGGGTGCCGTCGTGCATGTACGGAGCAGAGAGCGCGACGTTGCGGATCGTTGGCGTTTTAAATGCGCCCTTGTCCTCTTCTTTGTTCGAGACCACAAAGCGTCCAAGGTCCGGTGTTTCGGCCGTCATGCCGACACCGAGATTGTGGTATTTCTCGTCGGCGAGGTTGGCACCGACGTGACATGCAGTGCAGCCGACCTTCTCATTGAAGAAGAGGTCGCGGCCTCGGACGGCACTCTCGGACATCGGATGTGCGTCGGCGGCAGCTTTTGCGGATTGATATTTGGCGTAGGCTTCCGGGTCGTCTTCCTTAAGGGCGTCCAGGTCCGCTGGCTTCATAGCGAGGAATGGTCGCACCCCTTCGTAGTAATCAAATGGAGCCGGACCGGAAACGATGGCGCGTTCAAAGGTCGCGATCGCGCGGCCGATGTTGTCGATGGTCACTCCATCGTCGCCAAAGATCACTCGGAATTGCATCTCGTAGCCGGGAATGCCCGCAATGGTCTCGACGGCTTTCTCATGGGTGTTGCCCATCTCGATCGGATTAGCGATCGGGCCGACGGCCTGAGCTTCCAGCGAGGCGGCGCGACCATCCCAAAACTGTGCGCCGCTGACGATACGGTTGTAGCTGACAGGCGAGTTGCGTCCCCCCATTTGTCCGGCAATGCCGACACCGAATTGCGTGTGCTTGGCGAAGCCTTCATCGGGATCATGACAGCTCGCGCACGAGATCGTGCTGTCAGCCGAGAGTCGCTTGTCGAAGTAGAGTTGCCGGCCGAGTTCGATCTTCGCGCGAGTCATTAAATTGTCCGCGATCCCCTGCACTTGGCTCGTCCCCGCCATCAGCCCCAGTGGCAGAACAATCTCCAGCGGCACATGGTTCTCTGGTTTTTCCAGCCAGGCCTGAATTTGATCGGACGTCAGTGATCCCTCGCCGGGAATCCCTGCCGTCAATTCCGGCGATCCCAGAATCACCTCAGCCGAGGCCGCATCATCCTTCGGGACAGAAGGCTTTTCGGCCGAGCCGATGGATGCGGTTGCCTCTTGCGAGACCGTCGATGGGCCTTTCGACGACGACGAGACGGGCGCGGATTCCTGCGCGCATCCGGAAAAAGTCAAACTCATCAGGCTGATGCTCAGCCCACACAGTGCTCGCAGTGGCATCCTCATGATCGCTCCCTCTCTCGCAAATTGCCGACCATCGTGTCTCATCGACCGACTCATCGGGTTGGACGCGATGATACAGGAGGACCGCGACGATGTCCCGCAAACGAGGGGGCTCGAGCTCTAACGCAGGGTGTCGATCGATCGATTCGGCGATTCGACGGGAGGCGCGGTCAACGGCTGCGGCTGATGAAACTCCTGTACACTCGGAGACGCAAACAACTGAAGTCGCAAATCCAGAATTCCCTCGGCAGCCGGCAACGAGACATTGCCAAGCTCCTCGAACCAGACTTGTCGCTCGTCGTCGGATGCCTGCGGAAACTTCGTCGCGATGAGTTTTCGCAGCAGGTCCTGCTTCCTGGCCGGATCGTCCGCGAGTTCAAGTCCAAATGGGGGGCGGCGGGGAGCAAATTCCTCCAGGTCTTCCAGAGGAGTCACCACGGCGGATGTCTCAGCGTTTACTTCGCGCGAACCCGCGTTGCCAATCACCCAGCGGTGCAGCACGAAATTCGCGGCGACAACCCCGCAGACCAGAACCAGTCCCAACGACGCCTGAATCGCCATGTCACGACGTGTCATCTTCGCCTCCTTGCGAAAGGCTCGCGCGCAGCGAGCTTAACCGATTGTCACTATGGACGAACGCTACCGCGCGCCCACAAAACCGACAAGACAGATCGGCGACACCACAGCCTGCGACTGCTCCAGTTTTTGGATGTCGTGCATCACGCCACGCGGCATATACAGGATCAACTCGATCAGATTGTTTTGGCCGACCGTTTTATGCCTGGTCCCGCGCGGGACGTAAACGATCACGCCCTTGTGAAGTTCGATCTCAGTGCCGTCGAGCGTCATCGTCCCTCGGCCGTCGATGACGTAATAGAACTCGTCGATGTGCTCGTGAGTGTGCCACTTGGCGTCGTAAATCCGCACCTGATGCACCTCCCCCGCCGTGCCGTCATTCTCTTCGATCAGGCACCGAATCTCGCCACACGTCTCCGCCCAAGGTATGACGTCGGCCGGATCGCAACGGAAAAAATGGCAAGTTGCGTCGTCGAAAAGTTCCCTCGTAAGGTTTGTATCCCCTTTGTGCCTTCTTGCCGTTGTGGTTCTATTATTGACCACAAAAGCGCGAAGGCACAAAGAAGTGGCAGACGAAGTCGCGTCGGGTGGAATTCAACCGCATGCTTTCGATTCCCACGGCTCCGTGGACGCATCACATCGGTGACGTACTCGCTTGGATGAATTGCGGAGAAGCAAAGGCCGCAGAAGAAAACTGTACTGCTCGTACATTCGCTGATTTGGGTCGGTGAGTTTCATCTGCTGCGCCGCCGAGTATACTTCAACCACCGCCGTGTGCTTCTGCTGGATGAATTCGTCCCTCTTCCTGCCTTTCACTTTGGAAACACAAATAATGAACACAACTTCTTGTGGCCTGTTCTGTCTTCCTCGATGCCCACGCTTGCCGCTTAGTCTGGTGCTGACATTCGCTCTGTGCGCCGTGGCTCGCGGGCAGTCTTCTACGAAGCCTGAGTTTCAGTATGAAGTGGGCGATGTCCGTGTGAGCATCCCCACGGCGGATGAACCGCGGGTGAAATCGTTTGGCAAGGAGTCATTGCAGGCAGCGGCGAAATATCTGGAAACGGGGGCGGCGAGTTGGTTACAGCGGGACAAAGCCTGCGTGAACTGTCACACCACCGGTCCCTACATGACGGACTACACCGCGTGGTCGCGGAGATTCGGTCAGCCCAACGAAGCGGTGTTGAAAAACTTCGTCAAGGCGGTGCCGAAGGAAATCGAAGCGGTGCGGGAGACAGAGACAAAAGGTTTTAAGTTTTATCCCGGCGCGTTCTTCGCCGTGTGGCGGACCGCTGGACTCGCCGAGTGGGACCGCCACGTCACCGGAAAACTCTCGGAACCAACCGAGCGTTCGTTCAGAGATATGTTCGCGCGCCAATCGGAGAACGGCGCGTTTGTCAGTCACGGCGAAGTCGAGATTCCGCATATCACCACCGATTTTGAACTCTCACTGCAAGCCGCGCGAGCCATCACGGCCGCTCCCGGTTGGCTAGCGGGGCTGAAGGACGAAACGCTGACCGCTGGCGTCGAAAAGCTGAAACAGTATCTTCGCACTTCGCCGCCGAAGAACGATTTCGATCGCGTTTTGAAATTGCAGCTGGCTCATTACCTGCCCGACTTGGTTTCGTGTTCGGATCGTGACGCCGCGCTAGCTTTGCTGACCTCGAAGCAACACGCCGACGGTGGCTGGAGCACGCGCGACATGTCGCCAGTCAACGATTGGCACTATGAAATGAGCCCGTTTGTGCTGAAACTCATTCAGAACCTGCCCGATGCCGACAAGCCGGAGAGCGATGCCTACATGACCGCGCTGGCCATCGTGCTGTTTCGGCAGAGCAACATTCCTGTTTGTGACCCGCGGATTCAGAAAGGTTTAACTTGGCTGAAGCGCGAGCAACGCGAGAGCGGCCGCTGGTGGATGCACTCGCTCTATCGCGGTAACTACCACTACACGACCTACATCGCCACGATCCAGGCCATCAAGGCTCTCGAACTCTGCGGCGAGCTCGACGCGCTGACGGCGAAATCGAACTGACGAGACGATGCCTCAGACCGTCAACGAAAACGTCCTCACTTCTTCCACAACCGTTCCTTGAGCTGCGGGAACAACTCCAGAGCGTTGTCGCGCATGATTTGGCGGCCGATGCGATGGGCGTGGTCTTCGAGCAAATCGCCGCGTTCGACTTTTTCGGCGAGGACTTCGGCGATGCACATGCGAGTTAGCTCGGTCGAGCCGTAGATGCCTTCGCCGTGGTTGCAGTCGCCGCCCCACATGATGCGGGTTGAGGGCATTTGTTCCAACCATTCGTGGTAGGCCCGTTTACCCATCGAATAGCTGAGGCTGGGCAGCCAGACGCTGTCGATCCAGACGTGGTTCCAATGCCGCAGCAGGATCGCGCCGGTTTCGCCGACCCACGGGTAGCCGCCGTGGAAGAGGATGAACTTCGTTTTCAGATTCGCCTCAATCAGATCGACCAGCAGCAGCGGGTTCGAGCTTTGAATGCGGCCGTGGCCGGTGTGAATCTGGAACGGCAGTTCGTATTTCGCGCTCAGTTCGCAGACGCGCCAGAAGACGAAGTCCTCGAAGTCCTTGATCTGCTCCGGCGTGAGCGTCGTGCGACGTTTGCCGAACGCGGCCTCGGCCCGCTCCTTCGGCACGTTGTCGAACTCCAGCGTCCGCTGATACGCCAGCGTGCTCTTCAGGCAGACGGCCCCTTTGTCCTTCGCTTCGAGAAACAGCCGGTCGAGCACCTTCAGAAAATCGTCCACTGAGTTCATCGGCAGGCCGTGCTTCGTCGCGAACTCATACGGGCTGTCGAACGGGTTTTCGGGTCCGTATTCACTCGCGTGAAACCCTCGCACCAGCGACGTGATGTTGAACACGATCACTTCAAACGGATACGACTTCTCAAACGCGAGCCGCGCCCAATACGGATCGTTGAACATCAGTTCGATATTGGCCTTCTCTGTGACGACGTGGTGCAGCCACTTCTGGTCGCGGTAGTTGTCAAAAATTTTGCGATCCAATTCGCGAGCCTGCTCATCGGTCACGCGATCCCAATCGACGCCGTACAAATCCTTCAGCGCGATCTGCGTGTAGCGGTAAAAGCTGGTCGCTCGCGAGTTGTCCCAATCGTCCTTCGCGTCCTTCCACCAATCATCGAACTCCATCTTCGGCTGCCACGGTGTCAGCCGTCCCACTTGAGGCCAATAGCTGTTCCCCCAAATGCTGGCGACGTTCATTCCCTTGCCGCGCGACGTCTCACGCAACCCCGGCAGCCGATCAAACGGCCAAAGATGATCGTGCGTGTCAATGGCCGGCACCGCATCGATCTTCAACTTGATTCGCTTGTAGATTTCGGTCTGCCGTGTGGCTTGAGCAGAAAGGCGACCTGCCGAGGCGAACAACATGCCACATAGTGCTGCGATGAACAACGTCCGCGGGATCATGGCTTGTCTCCTCTTAACTCAACGAGTTCGATGTCGCTCCGATTAGATTTGAGGAATCTTGCGTTCTTCGTTCCCTTCGTTTTCTTCTGTTCATTCCGTTGTTGTTGAGAGCAGCTGGAATCACCGGCCTGGGACATCGTAAACGGGATCGCCTTGAGTTTGCGAATGAGTCACTTGGTTCTATAACCCAGATCCGCTTCGGTGAGAAATTTGACGGAGTTCACGATGATGCTGACGACGAATGAGTTGAGAGTTCGGATTGCGTCTGTGCCGCGAACGCCGCTGGCTCACTTGCCGACGCCGCTGGAATTGTTACCGCGGTTCAGCCAGGCCATTCGCCCGAATGGACCACGTGTGTGGATCAAACGCGATGATTGCACAGGCCTGCTGTTCGGTGGGAACAAAGCGAGGCACAACGAGTTTCTGATCGCTGATGCGCTGGCCAAGGGGGCCGACTTGGTCGTCTGGGGTGCGGGAGTCCAGAGCAACAATTGCCGTCAGACGGCCGCCGCCTGTGCAAAGGTCGGTCTCGATATCCATTTGGTTCTGGGTCGCGGCAAGCCGGCCCATGGGCCGGATGTTGTGCAAGGAAATTTGTTGCTCGACCAGATCGTCGGCGCGAGTGTCGAGATCGTCGAAGAAGCGGTCGGTCCGGCACTGGATCGAAAGATCTCTGAGACGGCCGATAAGTTCCGAGCGAAAGGCCGCAAGGTCTACGTCTGGGATCGGCCAATTGTGTTGCCGCTCGCAGCGCTCAGCTACACGCTGTGCGTGGCAGAAATTGTTGAGCAATCAACCGCCAGTGGTTTTGAACCGGCGGCGATTTACGTTTCTTCGTCCGGGTCGACCGGGGCCGGCGTGGCGCTCGGGGCGAAAGCGTTGGGCCTGCCTTATCCCGTGAAGAGCATCGCTCCGATGATCTGGCCGTGGGACAGCCAGCAAGAGTTGTCAGCGACAGCGAATCGTGCTGCGGAGTTGGTCGGCATCGAAACTCGACTGACACCCGACGACATACTCTTCATCGGCGAGTACCTCGGTCCTGGCTATGGCCAGCCTTCGGATGCGGGGGTCGAGGCGATGACATTGCTCGCGCGGACCGAAGGGCTCTTGGTCGAACACGTTTACACGGCAAAGGCTCTTTCGGGGCTGATCGACCACATTCGCGCCGGCCAATTTCGAGCGGATCAGGACATCGTTTTTGTCCACACGGGCGGCACCCCAGCGATCTTCGCAGAGGCGGACATGCTGGCGGCGCGGATTCCTCGGCGCGAATTGAGCTGAGCGAGAATCAGCAGCTTGGAGTCCTGGACCGGATTACTTCTGAGTGTCAGCCAGCTTTTTGGCGAGCGGTTTCCAGTCCACTTGCGGCGCGTCGGCCCAGAGGTGTTCGAGGTCGTAAAGTTCGCGGCCCTCGGGCGAGAAAACGTGCAGGACGATGTCGCCGTAGTCTTGCAAAATCCAAGTTTCGGAATTGCGACCTTCGACGCCAACCCGTGGACGACTGCCTCGTTTCTTCATCAACTGCTCGACCTCCTCGGCGATGGCACGCATCTGGCGTCCGCTGGTCGCAGTCGTGATCACAAAGAAATCCACGATGGGCGTGACCTGAGTCATATCGAGGACGAGGGAGTCTTTGCCCTTGAGGTCGGTGCAGGCTTGCGCGGCCAAGCTGGCGAGTTCGCGGCTGGCTTGCTGACGCTCGGCAATAGCGGGTTCGCTAGGTTTGGAACGAACGGAGGTGGCGATGGGATCACTCCGAGTCTTCGTGGTTCAAAAAAGATTCAAAAACGAACCCGGCCAACATCACTCGCGAAGCGAATACTTCGACGGGCGAGATTGGCCGAGGATATGCTCTCGGTTCAACAACCGAGCTGCAAGTAGACCGCCGGATTATGAAGAACCGTATTTGCGACTAAAGTCCTGTTGAAGATTCGGTACGCGGTTGAGTTCCTTTTCCCACAGATCTTTGAGCGGGAACACTTCGGGCTGGACCTGATTCTTCAATTGATAAATCTTCTGCCAAAGCATGATGCCCCAGAGTCCCTCTTCCATCGTGGAGTCATCGCTGCCAAGTTCTTTGTAGGCCTCCAGCATGATTTTGAAACGACCGAGGCCCGACTCCAAAACTTCTTGCGCGGCGTCAATGTCGCCCTTTTTGAAAAGCTCTTCACCCTCAAAAAGATCGCTATGCACACGAGTGGTGTTCAGCTGCTTTTCCGAGTGCGCCTTCGTCCTCCAAAATCGATAGTTGCTTACGTTTTGATACAAATCGATTTCGCGTTCCACATGACTTCGGTCCTTGCCGGACGCCGAGACAATCTGTTCCATCGCGGATTCTGAGGCGGGAGCTTCCATGAAGATCTCGCAATCGCCGGTTTGAAACCGCATCTGACCGAACACGTCGACCCAGTCGTGGTAGGCATCATCCCACGCCTTCCGAGTGGTTTCGTCAAATTGACCTTCGCGCTGCAATGCTTCCGCATAGTCCAGCTGTGAACGAGCCGGGTACGAGCGGAACAGACAGTCCATCATGATGTGTTGCTCGTGATGCTCTTCCTTTTCGTTGGCTTTCAAAAACCAGTCCTTCGCGGCCAGATAATTGTCCTTCCGATCGGGATTAATTTCGCTGTCTGGTCCGCCGTCGTAGCGTTCCTTGTCGGGATCCTCTTTGAAGAATTTGCGGAACTGCTTCCATTCGTCGGAGCGGCCAATCTTCTTACCCAGTGTGTTGCCGGTGTCCCAGTAGACTTCCGGATCCAGACGATTGCGCTCTGCACCTTGCATCAGGAACTTCGCACCCTCCTTCACCCAGAAGTAACGATCCTCGACGGCGTCCCATTCCGCCGACACGTTGTAGGCCAAGTTCCAACCGAGATAGCGCCACACCTGAATGTAGTGCGGCTGCAACAGGATGACCGACTCGGTCGTGGCTCGCATCTGCGCCCACTGCTTTTGATCTCTCTGCGTGTCAAGTTGCATTCGCAACAGGTTCACGGCGACACCGCGCATCCCCAGCAAGACCAAATTCATGGTGGCACTCGTGGGATCAACCTTTCCCAGGGTGCTTTCCCCCAAGTCGTTTTCCTGCCGCAATTTTGCGAGCATCCCGCCGGAGTCGGCTTCGTCGGTCGCCGGCATTCCTAACACAATGATGGGCAGCATCAACACGACCATGCCGACCAGATACGCCAGTTTGCGCTGCTGCGCGGTGAGTTGTTCAATCATTTTGCTTCCAACTCTCTCAACGTCAGGCTGTAGTAGCCAATCAACAACGAAGGAACCAAGTACCCAATCGTGATGGCCAAGCTGCGGAAAATCGCCACGTTCCAGGGGACATCAAATCCATTCGCGACATAAGGTGACATGACGAACGAACTGAGATCTGGGATCAAATGCTGCATCAGCCACAAGCCACCGAGCATGAAGTTGTCGATGGATTGCATAATCTTGATGCCAATATTGTCGGGCAGCTCCAACGTGTCGTTCATATGAGTGACCAGACGATACCAAGATTCGATCGGTCCGCCTCCCTTTTGCACCCCGGTAATTAACTTGATCATGAACTCACGGAAGCCTTGTCCAATGATCAGCAGGCTAAAGGTCAGCAGCGTGGCCACTGGGCCTTTGACGAAAGTGCTCGAAGTCACTCCGGTGCTGACAATGAAAACTGTCAGCAGCCAAATCCCGAGTACAGCCTTGAAATATCCAACCGCGAATGGCCGATCGGGAAGCCGGATGAAAAAGTCCGGGCGAGCCATTCCGAGATACTGCCCGGCGTCGAGACACTGCACTTCGATCGTCAGAGAATTCTGATCGACGACATCGTCGAACAAGTCGACCGTGCGTTTATCCATTCGTGTTTCGTCGTAAAATGAGAGTTTCCGTTCAAGGTAATGCTCGTTGAGATTGAACTCTTTGATTTCAAACGAATCCAACGGGACACGCAAATCTTTGGTGGAATTCACGAGCACATACCGCACCAGCACTGACTGTCCCATCCGGCCCTTGTGCGTACGAAAAGCCTCAAATCGGGATTCCAGTTTGATTCGGTCAACGGGAGCGTCTATTGGAAACTTGTACGCGGCCGATGCCTTCGTACCACCCTCGATGTAGCTGCGAAATTCCCAAATGTCCCCCGTGTTAATTCCTTTGTCCGTCGCGTTTCCTTCGCGGTCAAGAAATTGCAATGTGCCGTACACGGGAACTCGGCAAATCAAACTGGCATTGTTGGGAACTTGCCGCAGAATCCACACGTACCCGATCGCTCCCATCATCGCGACGATCCCGGCCGCGATCGATGCAAAACCCAGGATCCGCCCCATCACAATTTCGTTTCGACGAACTGGCTTCGTCACGACCGTGTGAATCGAGCGAACTCGGATGTCTTCGGGAAGTCCCCAGCAAGACAGCAGCAGTAGCACAGGAATCGTCAACCAAGAGACTGTGGTCAGGGCGAAACTGACCGCATTCTTCACCTGCAGATCAGCGCGCAATTCAGAATCGAGGAACCATCCGGCGAACATCATGAGAAATGCAAACACCACAAACACCAACAAGGCCTTGCGGCGCACGGCTTCCATGATCGTCAGCCAGGCAATCGCCCAAATGCGCTTCGGCGAAGAATTCACAAAGTCGTGCAATCCTTGTCGCACTCGGCTCATCACCGCCACTGGCCCTGATACTCCGTAGATTCCCAGTGCAATCAGAATCGTGGCAGCGAAGATCGCGCCAGTGAAACTGCCAAACACCAGCAACCAGTGCATGAGGCCGTTTTCAACATTGCTGAACGGGAGAAATGGCTTAGCGTCAAAATTCATGGTCGCTGCTCAGAATTCCAGAGTGCTTGAAACAATCAATCACCACGCCGCGCGGGTAGGCGAACACGCCGCGAACACCAAAATCACGACTTTTCGGACGCCGCGGGAACAAACCGTTGACCGGGACGCTCTTGGCTCTTCTGGACGGTTTTGAGAAACAAGTCTTCGAGGCTGTTCGTCGGATGTCCGTGCCGCAGAAGTTTCGCGTTGTGCTTGGCCAATACCGCTTCGACGTCCGCAACCGCTTCGGCGCTGAGTTTGGAAGTCAGCAGCTCGGTCTCGTGTTGCTCTTTGAGCAAGTCGTCGACGCGGCCGAGTTCTTTCAACTCACCGGCATACAAAATGGCGATTCGATCGCAGACATCTTGCACGTCAGCCAGCAGGTGGCTGCACATCACAACCGTCTTGCCTTCGTTTCTCAGCTTGACGATCAAGTCCTTCATATCGCGTGAGCCCAGCGGGTCGAGACCGCTGGTGGGCTCGTCTAACAGAATCAGGTCCGGATTGTTGATCAGCGCCTGGGCCAAGCCAATTCGGCGAGTCATGCCCTTCGAGTATTCCTTCAACTGCCGTTTGCGGGCGTTCTGCAAACCAACCAGTTCCAGGAGCTGATTCGACCGCTCTTTTCGCTGCTGCGGCGACATGTCGAACAGGCGGCCGTAGAAGTCGAGCGTTTCCTCGGCGTTGAGAAACCGGTAGAGATACGATTCTTCCGGCAGGTATCCGATCCACTCGTTCTTGCTGACGTCGGATGCCGGTTTGCCGAGAACGGTGATTTCCCCCTCGGTGGGAAACAACAGGCCCAGCAACAACTTCATGGTGGTCGTTTTTCCGGAGCCGTTCGGACCGAGCAGTCCGAAAACTTCCCCCTTTTTGACATCCAAGCTGAGCGAATTCAGGGCGCGAACTTTTTTCCGTCCCCAAAAGTCGCGATAAATCTTCGTCAGGTTCTTAATTTGAATGACCGACTGTGTCTCCATCGACCCGCACCTTGAAAATGAACGACGAAAGAATAACTGAAAGACAACGCTGAGTTTGCAAACAACAAAGCCAGCCAACGATCATGAGAATTGTGCCGCGAGTACGTACTCTGTGACCGCTGTTGTTGGGCAGTTCTTGAGTTGCGTCTCAAAAACCCCTTCCGTGGCTCGCAGGACAGAGGACTCTAAGGCCGCTCCGCAAGCGTTGCAAGTTTCTGCGCGGTCGCCGGTAACGTCTGTCAACGTCTCCGCAGTTCGGATCGCGGTTTTGACTGTATTACTTGGGCGCACGCCAAAGTGCTCGCCCGCTGACGAGGTTGACCATGAAATTCGCCATCTGCCAGGAACTGTTCGAGAATTGGGATTGGGAACGCCAATGCGCCTTCTCTGCCGAGTTGGGTTACACCGGCCTCGAACTGGCTCCGTTTACCCTGGCCCCGCGGATTACGGAGGTCCCCGTCGAGCAACGCCGCTTGATGCGTGCGACCGCCGAGCGGCACGGGGTGCAGATCATCGGCTTGCATTGGTTGTTGGCAAAGACGGAGGGCTTCCACCTCACGACCGCAAACTCCAGCGTCAGACGTGCGACGTCGGACTATCTTGTCGAACTCGGAAATGCCTGCGCGGACTTCGGTGGGAACCTGATGGTGTTCGGATCACCGCAGCAGCGCAACCTCGAAGACGGAGTCTCGCTCGATCAGGCATTTGAAAATGCGGCGGATGTCTTGCGAGCTTGCATGCCTGCGATTGGCGATCGAGGAGTTCGTATTTGCCTCGAACCGCTGACACCCAAGGAGACCAACTTCCTCAATACGTGCGCTGATGCGATGCGGTTGATTGAGATGGTCAACTCGCCAAACCTCGTGTTGCATCAAGATGTGAAAGCGATGATCGGAGGTGAGTCAGAGCCGATCGAGACCATCATCGAACGCTTCGCGCCGCACGTCGGACACTTTCACGTCAACGACGTGAACTTACTCGGCCCCGGAATGGGACCAACCAATTATGCCCCAATTTTCCGGGCTTTACTGCGAACAAACTACTCCGGATGGGTCTCTGTGGAAGTCTTTGACTATCGACCCGGTGCCGAAAAGATCGCGCGAGACAGCATTCATTACATGCGTAGCGTGCTGAGTCAGTTGTCGAAGTCTTGATCGAGAGCGCGATGCGAAGATCACATCACCGAATGTGCGCGTCGAGCAGCAAGATGCTTCTCAATTCACTTCATCGCGCCTCAATTTTGCATCATCAAGTCGTGCGGTGGACCCGATGGAATTGGAATCGCGCATCCGGCGAGCCCAAAACATCTCGTCACAATCTGTACAATTCTGTCAAGAATTGGGTTGCAGGAAATAAGAAAAGACGTAAGGATGATCTGTGTCAAGCGTGAGCAACTTGCAACGGATCGCAGTTGTCACCCTCACAAATCGAAACGCGAGTCACATCACGCTTCGGTTTCGTGAAATCGGTACGACGAAGATTTGAAGCAAGAGGCTCACCACGACCTATCACGGTTGGTAGGTCGGACACCAAGGTGTGGTGCTCGTCGTACTCGTCTCAGCCCGGTTAGCCAAGCGAGTCAGACGAACGCCCAATGCCCCTGTAAGGAGTGCTACTGTGGCAAAGAAGAAAGCTGCTAAGAAAGCTCCCGCGAAGAAGGCTGCTGCGAAGAAGAAGTAATTCTTCTCGCACCTTCGGGTGCTCAGCTACAGCAAGCAAGAAGCGGTCGGAAACGACCGCTTCTTCTATTTGGTAGATGGGTTTTTCAGTCCCCGCCACCAAAACTTCCTGACATAAAGCCCGACTTGTTCGGCAAAAAGCCTTGAGTTCGTCTTTCTTCATTCGTGAAATCCGGCATACTTCATCATCCGCAAATAAACCTTCGCCGTTTCCACGGTCACATGAGGTGACTGTTTTGGCGAAGGACTTCTGTGGCTCAAAAACGAGGTGCCACCTTGAAGTTTCCAATCCGTTTGGGCCGCGCCGCATGGAATGTAGCGCTGGCCGCATTGCTGTTTCTGGCGACGGAGCCTGCTGAATCTCGTGGACAGTCGAGCGATAAGGCCGCTGCTCCGCCGGCGGTGTTTGGTCCTGAGAAAGGGACACTCGTGATCTGCGGCGGCGGCATTCTACCGGAATCGCTGCGCGGTAAGGTGGTGGAACTGGCTGGCGGTGAGCATGCTCGCATTGTCGTCGTCTCCACCGCGAGCCAGACAGCAGACACCCCTGACATCGAAACGTATGTCGCTTGGTGGCGTCAGCAAAAGTTGGCGGAGATGACGATTCTGCACACACGCTCGCGAGAGGAGGCCAACACCGAACGGTTCATCGAACCCCTGACACGAGCGACAGGCGTCTGGTTCATGGGTGGCAACCAAGCTTGGCTCATCGATACGTACTCAGGCACACGCACGGAAGCTGAGTTCCACAAGTTGCTCGAGCGAGGTGGTGTGATCGGCGGCACCTCGGCGGGAGCCGCTGTCATGTCGAAGATGATGATTCGTCGCGGCAGTCCAACTGCCGAAGTCGGGCGAGGGTTTGGGTTCCTCGACGGAGCGGTTGTCGACCAGCATTTTGTTCGTCGCATGAGACAAGACCGGTTGCTCAAGGTCGTCGAGCAGCATCCGACGCTGGTCGGCTTGGGTATCGACGAAGGGACGGCGCTGCTGGTCCAAGGTCGTCGCTTATCGGTAATTGGTGAATCCGAAGTCCGTGTTTGCTTTGCTCGAACCGAGTCACGCGAAGCGTTGGTTGAGAGCCTGCGCAGCGGTGATCAGGTTGACTTAGGTGCTCTTTGTCGTGTTGCCCTGACGCGACAACAACCACGGATGCAGAGATTGCTGGCACCGCCACAGGTCTCTGAAGGAACGCTGGTCATCGTCGGCGGAGATGCCGTCCCGAACGAAGCGACCGAGCGATTCGTCGCAGCCGCCGGTGGCACGGACGCAACGATTGCCTTGATGTCGATTGATGGCGAATCCTCAGAGACCGCCGATGCCGAATTGATGGACCGGCTGCGCAGAGTGGGGGTGAAGAGCGTACAGCGTGTCGAGGTCACCTCGCGGCAACAAGCGGACGATCCGAAACTCGCGGCCCTGCTGAAGATGACTGGCGGAATTTGGCTGTGTGGTGCGCGTCCGGATTCGTTCGTCGAATCCTGCCTGGGGACCGGTGCCGAGCAGCTCTGTCGCGACGTTCTTCGTCGCGGCGGCGTCATCGGCGGTACGGCAGCGGGAGGCATGATGCAAGGCGATTACTTGTTGAATGCCAGTCCAGTCCCAACAAAGCGGGCGCTGATGGATGGCTATGACCGAGGGTTCGGATTCTTTCCCGGAGTCGCCATCGCGCAGAACTGGCAAAAAGGGGAAACGCCTTCGGAGTTCACCCAATTCCAGCAGGAGAATCCGCAGGTTGTGGTCTTGGGCATTGAGGAATCCACCGCACTCATTGTTCATGGTCACGCGATGGAGGTCGTGGGTAAAAATCAGGTTGCGGTGCTCAACGGTGCGTCGGACTCCGCGCCATCAAAGTCCTCCGTCTTGCAGGCGGGTGACCGCTACGACTTCAAGGGCCGAGTGCGTGTCGGCCGCAAAGAGAGCGAATAGCGCCGGCATTGTTACACTCCGCCTGCTATGACGGAGCCGCCCAATATCGCAAATCGCCTGACGACCGTGGCCGCGCGCGGGCCGGATCAGATCGCGGTCGTGCAGCCGAACGGACGTGACTCGTCTGGCCGATACCGCTACCGAACTTGGACATTCTCGCAACTTGAACGAGAAGCGAATGCGATCGCCAACGGGCTGCTCGCCTGGGGCGTTGAACCGGGACAGCGTTTGGTGCTGATGGTTCGCCCCAGTTTCGAGTTCGTCGCTCTCACATTTGGTTTGATGCGAGCCGGCATCGTTGTCGTGCTGATCGACCCCGGCATGGGGCGTGCAAACATCTTCCGCTGCCTCGAAGAGATCAACCCTGACGGCTTTGTGGCGATCCCAATCGTCCAGGCGATTCGAGTTTTTAAGCGTCGCCGTTTCCCGAACGCGAGATTCAACGTCACCGTCGGCGACCGGAAATGGTTTTGGGGTGGCAAGACGTACTTCGAACTGCTGGCATCCACTGCCCACTGCCAACGTCCTGTTGCCCAATCCACCGCCGCGATCATCTTCACCAGCGGCAGCACCGGCCCGCCCAAAGGAGTCGTGTACGAACACAGCATGTTCGACGCTCAAGTCGATCTGCTCCGCGACTTTTACGGTATTCAACCAGGAGAGATTGATCTGCCCGGCTTCCCGTTGTTCGGTCTGTTCAACGCGGCGATGGGAGTCACCACCGTCATCCCGGACATGAACCCGACGAAACCGGCACAAGTCGACCCCGTTCGCATCCTGGCTCATCTGCGAGACTGGAAGGTGACGCAGGCCTTCGGCTCGCCGGCAATCTGGAATCGCGTCGGTCGGCATTGCGAGGCGACCGGAGAGAGTTTGCCTCCCACGATCCGTCGCGTCTTGTCCGCTGGCGCGCCGGTGCCAGTCCATGTGATCGAACGGATGCGCCGAGCGTTCTCGAATCCCGATGCTGATATCCACACTCCTTACGGAGCGACCGAATCACTCCCCATCGCGTCGATCTGTGGTCGCGAGGTGCTCGAACAGACCGCACCGAGATCACAGCAAGGAGCCGGTACCTGCGTCGGCCGCACGTTTCCCGGCATCGAGGTGAAGATCGTCGAAATCACCGACGGCCCGATCCGGTCCCTCACCGCCGCCCGTGAGCTTCCCTCTGGCCAGATTGGCGAGATCATCGTTCGCGGCCCCTCCACGACTCGCGAGTACTTCCAGCGATCCGAAGCCACCGCTGATGCGAAGATCAGTCATGACTCGCGCACTCATCCCCTCACTCTGTCATCCTCTCACTGTTATTGGCACCGCATGGGGGACGTCGGATACCTCGATGACGAAGGACGGCTCTGGTTCTGTGGCCGCAAGGCCCACATTGTTGAAACGATGCTCGGCCGGATGTTCACGATTCCATGCGAGGCGATCTTCAACAATCATGTGCGCGTGTTTCGGTCGGCACTGGTCGGCGTTGGCTCGAAACCACGGCAGCGACCGGTCATCATCGTTGAACCGGAGGCGGGACAGTTTCCCGACTCGTCGGCCGACGAACTCCGTTTCCGAACTGAGCTGTTGAATCTCGGGCGAGCCAATTCACTAACCACTTCGATCGAGACAGTCTTGTTTCACCGCGCACTTCCTGTGGACATCCGGCACAACGTCAAGATTTTTCGAGAGAAGCTTGGTCCGTGGGCAGAGTCCGAACTGAAACGGCAACGAGGATGATTGCAGAGTACAACTCCTTCAGGTCCAGAAAGAACATCGTGGAGCAGTCACAAGCGCCCCAAACTTCTCAAGAGCCCGCGGCACCACTCAGTCGGCCCGCCTGCCCCGTGTGCGGCGGTACGCTGATAGAGATTCGGCACAAGCTGCAATGTGCTCAGTGCCACACGATTTGCGAAACCTGCTGCGAAGGTGGCCGAGGTTGAGCGAGGCCACGATGGAACTCCGCGAATTCGCCGAACGCATTCTGCTGAGCGAAAGTCTCGACGAGAAATTGGCTCGAGCGGCGCGATCGTGGAGGGACGAACGACCGGGGGAAGCGTGGCGTCCCGAGCAGCCTGCTCGGCCGCAGGAACTTCAATTTGCCGCGCGGCGAACCGCGCCGGTGATGCCGAAACCGGGTGCGTTCAAGGATGTCAAGAAGCGGGCGATCGCGCATCACATCATGGCGAATCACGAGTTGCAGGCGTTGGAAGTGATGGCCTGGGTGCTCGTCGCGTTCCCCGCCGCTCCGTCCGAATTTCGTCGCGGCCTGATTGATGTCATGGCGGACGAGCAACGGCACACGCGGCTGCATGTCGAACGAGCGGCGGCGCTTGGCCTGCGGTTCGGCGAGTTGCCGGTGAACTGCTATATCTGGCGGAAGGCTCAGCAGTTCGAGAACGTTTTAGATTATCTCGCAACCTTGCCGTTGGTCTTCGAGGGCGCCAATCTCGATCACACGCTGGAGTTCGCGACGCACTTCGAGCAAGCTGGCGACGAGCGTGGCGCGGCGATCATGCGAGCGATCCACCGCGACGAGATTCATCACGTCGCGTTTGGCCTGGAATGGCTACGCAAGCTCAAGTCGCCCGAGCAGTCCGACTGGGAAGTGTTTCAATCGCACTTAAAGTGGCCGTTGCGTCCGCAGAAAGCTCGCGGCGATGTCTTTCAACGCGACGCTCGCCGCGAAGCAGGAATGACGGACGAATTTATCAATCAATTGGCAGGAGCATCACAATGATGTCTGTAAGACACGAGTGGTTCGGCAGTTTGTTGATTGTCCTGCTTCTCACATCAGGAGCCGTTGCCGAGTCAAAAGCTCGACCGAACGTGCTGTTTCTGTTCGCGGACGACATGCGAGCGGACTCGATTGCCGCGCTGGGCAACCCGACCGTCAAGACACCGAACCTCGACACGCTTGTGAAACGAGGATTCGCGATGCGTAACGCGTACTGCCTGGGAGGCAACTCGGCGGCGGTCTGCACGCCTAGCCGCAATATGCTCCTTTCCGGCAAGGCCTTCTTCCGTTGGAAGGACTTCGCGCCGCCAAAAAAAACGAGGCCCAAAGGCGGGATCGCTCCGGGGGACGGACCAAACTTTCCGTTGTCGATGAAGGCCGCCGGTTACTTCACCTACCACCACGGCAAAAAGGGGAACACCGCTCCGCTGATTCAGGCGAAGTTCGATGTCGACAAGTATCTGGCCAACGACGAAGCCGAACGCCGCAGCGGTGAGCCGGGCCAGGAAATCGTTGACGACGCGATCAAGTTTGTGCGTGAGCGGCCTGCCGACGCGAAGCCGTTTTTTATGTACCTCGCGTTCGGTAACCCACACGATCCGCGAGTCGCCGCGAAGAAATACCTCGACCAGTACGACCGCGACGCGATCCCGTTGCCGAAGAACTATCGGCCACAACATCCGTTCGATAACGGCGAGATGACCGTCCGCGACGAGAAGCTTTTGCCGTGGCCGCGCACGGAAGCCGACGTCCGCCGCACGTTGCACGAGTACTACGCGACGATCACGGCCCTCGACTTTCATATCGGCCGCCTGCTGGAATCGTTGCGGCAGGCTGGGCAACTCGACAACACGATCATTCTCTTCTCGGCTGATCAAGGGATCGCGGTCGGCAGTCACGGACTGCTCGGCAAGCAGAACTTATACGACGCGGGCATGAAGGCTCCGCTGATCTTTACAGGGCCAGGCATCCCGCATGGCGAAAGCTCAGCCCTGGTTTACCTGCTCGACATTTATCCGACGATCTGCGACTTGGTTGGCGCTACACAGCCGGAAGGAATCGACGGATTGAGCTTTGAGCCGGTTATCAGCGGCCAATCGAAAACGGCTCGCCGCGAGTTGTTCCTCAGCTATCTCGGCGTCCAACGAGCCCTCCGCGACGAGCGATGGAAGCTGATTCGCTATCCGCAGGTGAATGTCACGCAACTTTTCGATTTGCAGGCGGACTCGGACGAGAGGCACAATCTTGCCGACCAACCGGCTCATCAAGACCGAGTCCAATTGATGCTCGCGCGACTGGCCGAAGTCCAACCGACTTGGGGTGACACCGCCCCGCTGACGGTCTCCAATCCCAAACCGGCGGCGTGGTCGCCGCCCAAACCCTAGCCCGATCCAGGAAAGTTCCTTCGCATGGCCGAGATTCAACGATTCGGAGTGACCCGCCGCTGGTCGGACGCTGTGGTCCACAATGGCACCGCGCACTTCGTCGAGGTTCCCGACGACATGACGCAGGATGTCCGAGGGCAGATCGTCCAGGTGCTCAATCAGATTGACGAGCGTTTGAAACTGTTCGGCAGCAACCGGACTCGGCTGTTACAAGTATTGATCTATCTGCCGGACTTGACTGACGGCGCGGTGCTCAACCCGCTGTGGGACGATTGGGTCCCCGAGGGTCACGCCCCGGCGCGAGCCTGCGTCCAAGCCACGCTTGGACATCCGGACTGCCGAGTCGAGATGGTCATCACGGCGGCAACCGGCGGGTCATAGAAGCTGTTGCAGAACCAGCACGACGCGCCAGCGAGTGGTCAAACCACGACAGAACAATCACTCGCAGGAACGTCGTGCTGGTTTTGAAACAGTCTTCAGGTTCAGATCGTTTCTCAGGAATTTACTCATGCCGCGTCGAAATCGGTTCCGTCATCAGCCTTACGTCGCGTGGGAGTCGCCGCCGATTCCCACGACGGTGTCGGCAGTGCAGGCCGGACAATTGGCGAACATCGACGTCGGTGAAACGCTGCGGCGGCTGCGTGTGCGGCATTGGTTTCTCGTGCATGGGACGTTTGTCGGCGACGATCCGTTTGGCGTGGCGGCGAAGCTCGATGAACTGACGGATTCGGTCACACCGATGCTCCGGCCGCTGGTCAAGAAGATGGCGATGGAGTCTTGGGGCCGAGTGCTGCGCGGCATCAATCAGCGGCTTGGCGATCGGATGATGGGTGAGACCGGCAGCTTTCGCGATGACTATCTCGACGATGCGCGATCGCTGTTGAAGACGGACGAGATCAAAATCGATCGATTCGATTGGTCGAGCGGCAATGATCATCTCGCCCGCGCTGATGCGGCGGTGAGGCTGTTCAATCGACTCGCGGACTTGCCGATCGACTCCACGACCGATCGGCTGCTGTTGTGGGGACACAGTCACGCCGGCAACGTGTTTGCGCTGCTGACGAACTTGTTGGCCAACGATCGCGAATCGATCAATGCCTTCTTTGCCGCCGCCGGCCGCATCCGCGCTGAGCGTGCCGATTGGAAGCAAGCGGCTGAACGACTGGCCGCCGCGCCGTCGCCGCATCCGCTGGCCAAGGCTCTGTGCCTGGTGACGTTCGGAACGCCGATTCGTTACGGTTGGGATCGAGACGGATACTCAAAGCTGTTGCATATCGTGCAGCATCGTCCGGTCAGCGGACCGACCGACTGGCTGGCGAAACCGGCGCTGCCGCAATCGCTCGAGGACGTGCTCAAGGCGAAGCACGGCGACTGGGTGCAATCGTTCGGAGTCGCCGGGACCGATCTGCCCCCCGTCGACCGCGAGATGCGTGAAGCGCATCGAGCCTTGGGCGAGGTTCTCGAAGTCGGCGTGAACGAGCCGGAGATCGGACAGAACTCGCTGCTGGAACATCTGCCGGAAGCGGCTCGCGTTCGGGTGCGGGAAAAGCTCAAGGATTTCCTGGTGCTGCTGGAACGCCTGCGCTGCGGCCCGCGCGTTCCGGCTGACGGTGACGCCGCTTGGCTGTTTGACTACGGTGCCGAAGAGACGGAGAAGCTGGGCCACGGGGTTTACACGAAACGGGCATGGCTGCCGTTTCATGCCACTCGCGTCGCCGATTGGCTGATGCGAACGATGGAGTCTTGATGGCCGACGATGTTGATGCTGAAAGTAGGATCGCCACTCCTGCCTACCCGCCCGAAGAGGGGGGCAAGAGTACCCATCCGACAGTGGCTCCCTACTTGTGGATGCTCTGCGGCGCGTTCGCGTTCACGGTGATGAGCACGCTCGCGCATCTCGTGCGCGATCGGTTTCCGTGGCAAGCCATCGCGATTGGGCGTTCGAGCGTTCCATTCGTGCTGACCGGTTTGTCAGCTCTGTTGTCGGGAGGTCAGTTGGTCGTGCTTGGCCCGCGAGCACTCTGGCTGCGCAGTCTTGCTGGCAGCACAAGTTTAGTCTGCACGTTTTACGCGCTGACTCGTTTGCCGGTCGCCGATGCGCTGACGCTGACAAACCTCTTTCCAATCTGGGTCGCGCTGCTGTCGTGGCCGCTACTGCGACAGCGCCCCGGAGCGTTCGTCTGGTGTTGCGTGGTGAGCGCGGTCTGCGGAGTCGTCTTGATCCAACAGCCGCATTCGCCCGATGGAAATCTTGCGACGTTCACGGCGTTGATCGCCTCGTTCACCAGCGCACTGGCGATGATCGGCCTGCACAGCGTGCAAGGAGTCGACACCCGCGCAATCGTGTGGCATTTCAGCGCTGTGTCGCTGATCTTTGCGGGCCTGGCGATGGGACTGCTCGAAGGACGAATGCCGATCGAACAACAGCCCCGAACGTGGGTGAGCTGGATCGAACTCTTCGGAGTCGGAGCGTCCGCCACGATTGGACAGCTCTGCCTGACGAAAGCCTTCACGCTCGGCGTTCCCTCGCGAGTCGCTGTTGTGGGTCTCTCGCAAGTTTTCTTCGCGCTGATCTTCGAGTTGATTTTGGAGAACCGAGACTACAACAAAGCCTCGCTGCTGGGCATGTTGCTGGTCCTCGCGCCGACAGCCATTCTGTTGCTTTGCCGTCCGGAAGAAGAACCGGTCCTGTAGACCGGATGTCCAAGTCTGGCTATCCCATAGGGTGGGACCAGCGGCACATCGCCGTGCCGGCCCACCGCGCCGTGAACGACGCAATCAATGACCGCGACGTTGGCAGGCCGGTGCTAAAAGAGAACCGATCCTGCTCTACGACGATGACGTGTCCGTCTTCGGAGCGAAGCCTCGACGCAGTGTGTTCTCGGTGATGCTGATCGGGATGACAAATTGCAGCAGGTAGTCGGCACCGCCCGCTTTTGTGCCGATGCCGCTGAGCTTGAAGCCGCCGAAGGGTTGGCGGTTGACAAGCGCGCCGGTGATCGGGCGGTTGAGGTACAGGTTTCCGACTTGGAGCTCGCGGCGGGCGCGGGCGAGGTTGTGCGGGCTGCGGCTGTAGATGCCGCCGGTCAGGGCATAGTCGGTCGAGTTCGCGATCGTGAACGCCTCGTCGAGGTTCTTCGCTTTGAGCACGCAGAGCACCGGACCGAAGATTTCTTCTTGAGCGAGTCGGGAATCGGGAGTGACATCCGCGAAGACGTGCGGCGCGACGTAGTGACCCTCCTTCGCGAGCTTCGGCGGGACTTCACTCGCGACGGCGACTCGGAACTCGCGTGAGCCGATCTCGATGTATTCGGCGATTCGGTCGCGAGCGTCGGAGTCGATGACCGGCGGGACGAACGTGCCGGCATCTTCGGCCGGGCCGAGCTTCAGGCTCTTGACCGCTCCGGTCAGACGTTCGAGGAACTGGTCGTAGGCTCCGTCGAGCACGATGACTCGCGAGCATGCTGAGCACTTCTGTCCCGCGTAGCCGAACGCCGACTGCACGACCCCAAGCACCGCTTCGTCGAGGTCGGCGTCGTCATCGACGATGATCGCGTTCTTGCCTCCCATCTCAGCAATGACCTTCTTGACGCCGTGCAGGTGCATGTCGACAGCGGCCGCTTGCCGATTGATTTCGAGACCAACCGCCCGCGAGCCAGTGAAGGCGATCACATCGACATCGGGACTTTGGACGAGCGTCGGGCCGATCTCTTCGCCGATCCCCGGCAGGAAATTGACGACGCCGTCGGGCAGGCCGGACTCCAACAGGATGTCCATGAACTTGGCGGCGACAACCGACGATTGCTCGGCGGGTTTGATGACGACCGTGTTGCCCATCGCCAGTGCGGCGACGGTCATGCCGGTCAGGATTGCCAGCGGAAAATTCCACGGTGCGATGACGACCACCACGCCGCGTGGGCGGTAGTGGAATTCGTTCTCTTCGCCCGCCAGATCGACTCGTTGCGGCTGCGACATCGCCAGCATTTGTTCGGCGTAGAAGCGGCAGAAGTCGATCGCCTCGGCGACTTCGCCGTCCGCATCCTCCCACGGCTTGCCGACTTCGTGGACAATCCACGCGGCAAGGTCCATGCGCTGGTCGCTCAGTTGCTTGGCGACCAAGTTCAAATGCTCGGCCCGATACTTCGGATCGACCCGCGACCAGCCAGCGAACGCGACCTTAGCAGCGTCGACCGCTCGTTCGGCGTCATGCTTCGTCGCAGAGGAGACCTTGCCGACCGTAACACCTCGATGCGATGGGCTGCTCGACGCAATCGAGCCTTTGGTCTCGACGATTCGGCCATTGATGACCAGCGGGTACTCGTTGCCGAATTCGCTTTTGACATCGGCCAATGCTTCTTGAAACGCCTTGCGATTGGCAGCTTGAGCGAAGTCGGTCGGTGGTTCGTTTTGGAACATGCTAGCTTCCTGACAGGTTTCAGTGTTGAGTCGGAACGCGCTAGCGTCCGGTTGGTCGTTGGTTTTGGTTTCGAGCCGGACGCTAGCGCGTTCCGGCTGATCAAGGCGACCGATGGGCGGAGCGAACAGCGACTCGACGGTGACTTTCTCCGCGAGGCTGTGTCGCAGGAACGAATCGTTCGACGTGTTTTCCAGCAACCGGCGGACGAGGTACGCCATGCCGGGGATCAGTTCGCCAAACGGCGTATAGATTCGGACGCGGTGTCCCATTTCGGCGAAGAGTTGCGCTTGCTCGGCCGCCATGCCGTACAGCATTTGGATTTCGTAGGCTTCGATCGGCACCTTGAGCTGTCGCGCCCAAGCGATGCCATTCGCGAGGCTCCGCAAGTTGTGGCTGGCAAGCGCGGGACGCAGCAGTTGGTAGTTCTCGAGGAGCACTCGGGTGAGCTTTTCAAAGTTCGCGTCCGATTGCCACTTCTCTTGGAAAACCGGCACCGGCCAGCCGCGCAGTTCGGCCGAGACCGTTTCGTAGTCCCAGTACGCTCCTTTCACAAGCCGCACCGTCACCGATGTGCCGCGCTTCTTCGACCACTTCAGCAGTCGTTGCAGATCGGACTCGGCATCGGGCAGATACGCTTGAATGACGATGCCGACGTCGGCGAAATCGCGGAACTCGTCCTCCATCAGCACCTGTTGGAAGATGTCGAAGGTCAAATCCTTGAAGGCGTATTGCTCCATATCGACGTGGATGTAGGTCCCATGCTCGCGAGCTGCTCGCAGGATCGGGCGCAGACGAGTGAGGACTTCGTCAGTCGTACCGCGCGGATCGACGGGCCGAAAGTGCGAACAGAGAGCCGACAACTTCAGCGACACGTTGACACGCGGAATCGTACCGAGGTGATCGCAGTCGATCTGACAGTCCTCCGGCCATTGATTGGCCTGTTCCGCGAGTCCGGCGATCAAGTGAAGGTACTGCTGCTGATAAGTGTCCGATTCGGCGGCCGAAATTGTGGCCTCGCCCAGCAGATCGAGCGTGAAGGCGAAGCCCTGCTTCCGCAACTTGCCGACCGCCGCCGAAACTTCATCGACTGTCGAACCGGCGATGAACCGCTGCGCCATCCGCGTGGCGTTCGACCGCGCATTCACGGCCAACGCTCGGCCGAGCACGGTATTCGGCTCGGCCCAATCGAGCACCAGCCGAGCCGCTCCCGGCAAGTGCGTACTGACTTCCTCAAAGTATTCCTGCAAATGCTGAGCGACCGCCGCGTGCGTCTTCAGTCGAGGGAGCACATCGACAAAACGAAACATCTGCACTTTGACCGCCTCGTCCCCCATCGCCCACGACAGGATGCGGTCTTCCCACCAACGCTTCTCGAAGATCGATGCCTTGCGACGATGCAGATGCTCGAACAGATAGCGACCGATCTCCTGCGTCGTCTCTTCGACACGACCTTCCAGATCGCTCGGCTGTTTGGATTCAGCAGCCGGCTTCGCAGTTGCGGACGCAGACGGTTTCTTCTTGGCCACGAGCAATTCGTCTCCCACGCGGATCGCCAGCTTCGACACCGGCAAGCCGACTCGGCACAATGTCTCCCCGCCAGCGACAGCGGATCGAGGATTGTCGCGGCTCACCCCAGAATCGCAAGAAAGTCTTCCATGCTCGATTACGCCAAAGTTTTTGAAAGCGGTTTGTCGTATTCCAACTTTCTGGCCAAGTACGGCACGCCGGAGCAACGGCAACGCTGGGAAGGACTGCACGCTCAAGTGCGGCTGACCGACGCTCAGCGGCACTTGCTGGCGAGCTTCAAACGGAAGATGCCGGTAATCGTGTTGGCCGGAGCCTGGTGCGGCGACTGCGTCAATCAGTGCCCGATCTTCGACCACTTCGCCGCCGCAACGAACTGCATCAACCTCCGCTTCTACGACCGCGACGCAAACCCGGAACTGGCGGCCGAGCTGTCCGTCTGCGGAGCCGCTCGCGTTCCGGCGGTGCTGTTCCTCAGCGAGGACTGGTTCCGCTGTGCTCAGTACGGCGATCGCACGCTGTCGAAGTACCGACAGATGACCGCCGACTTCGCCGGAGCTGCCTGCCCCACCGGCATCGGCTCGCCAGAGAAATCACTGCTCGACAACGTCGTCCAAGAGTGGCTCAACGAATTCGAGCGTGTGCAACTCATGTTGCGAACGTCCGGCCGACTGCGAACGCTGCACGGCGATTGACCTCGGTCGAGTATCCCAAAGCGTCAGTGAGGGCGCGCGCTTCGCCGACCCGCAGAATCCAAGTTTGTTGAAGCGTCCGCTCTCGCTGACGCTTCGGGTTACGAGATTTTCCGAACGTGCCCTCCACGAAAGGTTTCTCCATGCGACTCTGCCGATTCGAACTTCAACAGTCACAACAAATCGGTTTCTTCGACGACACGACGGTCATGCCGTTGGCCGCAGCCGCGGCGAAAGTCGGCGTTTCGCTTCCACCGATAGACGGACTGACGACCGCATTACCCGGAGGCAGCCACCGAAAAACCGTCGAAGGCATTCAGCAGCGACTCGCTCAATTGCCGGCCGGCGATCTGGCCGCACTGTGTGTTCCGAGCAACTCGGTGAAATTGCTGGTTCCGATTCCGTCGCCGACGAAACTGCTGTTGCTGGCCGGTAACTACTCGAAGCACATCGAAGAAGGTGGCGGTAAGGCGACCGAACGAGAGCAGACGTTTCCGTATGTCTTCATGAAGCCGCCGCTCACGACGCTCAATCACCCCGGCGATCCGGTTCGCATTCCGGAGGTCTCGCCGAATCACATCGACTGGGAATTGGAACTCGGCGTCATCATCGGCCGCACGGCGAAGAACGTGAAAGAGGCGGACGCGCTTAACTACGTCGCTGGCTACACCGTCGTGAACGACATCTCCGACCGCAAGTTCCGACCGAACCCTGGCCGTTTGCAGCGAGAGAAGGACGGCTTCTTCGATTGGCTGCACGGCAAATGGCACGACACGTTCTGCCCGATGGGTCCGTGCGTCCTTCCTGCCGATGAACTTGCCGATCCGCAGACGCTGCACATGACGCTCAAGGTCAACGGCCACGTTGAGCAAGACGGCTCGACCGCCGAGATGGTCTTCCCTGTCGCCGCGATCATCGAGTTCATCTCATCTTTCGTGACGCTCGTCCCGGGAGACATCATTTCGACCGGAACCACGTCCGGCGTCGGCCACGCGAAGGGCAAGTTCTTGAAAGCCGGCGACGTGATGGAGGCGTCGATTGAGCAGATCGGGACGCTGCGCAGCCCGGTGGTGTGACTTCAAACGAGCACGACGCACCAGCGAGTGGCTGAAACGGCCACTTTCTAACGCGTCGTGCTTATGAACGCGCTGCGAATTGTGCGACGACATCCAGACCGACCAGTTCGCTCCAAGCACAGATCAAGCGTCGATATATCGCTCCCGGTTGGCCGTCCCCAATTGCCACGCCGTTGATCTTCGTTACCGGGCACAAGCCGTAGGGAGTGCTCGCCAGGAATGCCTCGTCTGCGTTCATCACCGAGAAGACTTGAGTGTCCCGTTCGACGAATGGAATGCCGAGCTTCGCGGCGAGTTCGATCACGATCGCTCGGCTGACGCCCGGAAGCGTGTTTCGCAGAGTCGGCGAGACGATCGTGCCGCGCTCGACGATCAAGAAGTTTGCTCCGCTCGTCTCCGTCACATTGCCGTCCAGGTCTAACAACAGCGCCAGCGCATTCGGATCGGCCAGCCGGGCCTCTTGGTCGGCGAGGTAATAATGCATGCGGCTGCGATACTTCATCTTCGGGTCGTAGCACTGCGGCGGGACGTGCCGAATGCTCGGCGTAACGACGTGTGCTCCGTGCTTCACCCGCTCGGCCCACTGAGCGAACGGCATCGGAAACGTGTGCATGACGATCGTCGGCCCACTGCGCACCGGCGTCCCCGGCACGGCGACATACGAGCTGTACTCGCCCGCCGTCACGAAATGAATCAGGCCGAGTTCATCCTCCGCCTCGATCAGCTTCGTGTTGTGCGCCAGCAGTTCGCGCGACGTGGCGACGAGTTGCTGCTGGCTCATGCCGATGTCGAAGCGAACGTACTTCAGCGACCGAAACAGCCGCGCAACGTGATCTTCCAAACGAAATGGCTGATGCCGAAACGTCCGAGTCATCTCGGTCACGGTCGCACCGAGCACGACTCCCGCGTCATAGATTTTCAAACTCGCCTGCGAGGCGGGAATCATCTGGCCGTTAAGAAACACAAGCGGTTCGGGCATCGTAGCTCTCGTAGGATGGGCACTCCTGCCCGTCCCTTTCGTTGAACCAAACACAGGACGGGCAAGAGTGCCCATCGCATTAAAGCACCTCATCCACAGTCGCTATCAGTTTTGCGATCTCCGCGTCGTCCCAGGGTTTGTCGAGCGTTCCCAGCGGAGCACGCGGCATCCCGATGTCGAGACTGTATTTCACACGCATCGCCGCTCGGAAGAACGACCAGATCGAACCGGACGCGATGACCTTCGCGATCACCTGTTGGAAGGCCAACATGAAGGTGCGAGCTTTCTCAACTTGTCCCGCGACCATTGCCTCGCGAGCGCGCCGACATGCGGGGCCGAAGACGTTGTAGAACGTCCCGATCGCTCCGATCGAACCGGACAGCACCGCCTGACACATCACCTCGTCCGCGCCGCTGAAGAGCTGCAGCCGGTCACCGGCGAACGAGTGAATCAAGCCGAACAAATACAAATCGCCACTGGTGATCTTCATCCCGGCGATGTTCGGCAGCGACAGGATGCGCTCGGTGTATTCCTTCGCTCCGACCGACAGTTTTTGTGCCAGTTCGATGTGATACACGAACAGCGGCAACTCCGACGCCGCACCGATGCGGCGGTAATGCTCGAAGACCACGTCGGCCGAGTGCGGGTAATAAATCGGAGCGACCGTCGAAACCGCATCGGCTCCAACTTTCGCCGCGTGCTTCGCCAGAGTCACCGCATCGTCTGTCGCGACCGCTCCGATATGCGCCATGATCGGGATGCGTCCGGCACTCGCCTTTACGCAGCGCTCGACAATCCCTTGCCGTTCCTCAACCGTCAGCAACGGCCACTGTCCCGTCGAGCCCGTCACGTACAGGCCGTCGAGCCCTTGCTTCGCAAACAGATCGACCAACTTCTCAACCACATCCAACGCCGGTTTGCCATCCGCCCCAAACGGAGTCACCAGCGCCGGCCACATCCCACTAAATCGACGAGTCATTTTTCCCCTTTTGGAATGCGGTGATGCATCACCACGTTCCATTGCAGCGAAGCTGCTTTTGTTTGAAATCTGTTACCCACAACCAAAACAAAGCGACTCCACCGCAAATCCAAAGCGGCGGCGCATCGCCGGACTCCAAATTCAATTCGCTTCTTCCGCTTCGGCCAGTTTCTTCTTGAGCGGACGATAACCGTACTCGTTGAGTATCGCGATCAACCCGCGATCACTGTTACTGCGAGCCACCGCCGCCATGGCATTCAAGGCGTTATTGAGCGACTCAATAGCCTTCTCCAACTCAGCGATCTGCGTGACCGTGTCCTTTGTCATTTCGGCAGCGCCCGCCTTTTGAACGGCCTGCGCGAAGCTCAAATACTCCAACGCGAACTCAAATCGCCGGGCCCAATACAACGAAAAGGCCCGGCCTCCTTCGCGGGCTCGTGTGTTGGCTCGGTACATCTCGTTCATGGCGTTGAGATAGTCGTCGGCGGCGGCTGTGAGTTGCTCAGAGTTCTTGCTCGCGACTTGTTCGACAACCCGCAAGTTCACTGGACTGGACATGCCGCCGCCGAAGGGTAGTTGTTCCATGATCTTTTGAGCGTGATGATTCCGCTGGAAGGCCGCGAGCACACGGTCGGCGACTTCATCACCACAAGTGGAGTCAATTACTTCGCGGCAGAGTTGCTCGAACGTCAGTACCGATCCAAAGCTGTTGCGGCTGAGCCAATAGACGGGCAGGTCAATGTCGCTGATGCCGTCCGGATCGACCACGTAATTGTTGGAACTGAACTGTCGCACCTTCTCGAACGCTGCAGGGAAATCGACGGGGCTGCTCGGCAAGAACGGTTCTCTTTCAATCAGCAGAACCATCGGCTGGGTGACTTTAGAGGCAATCTGTTGGTCGAGTTGTTCAATCGGCACGAACGCTCGCACTGGAAACGAATTCGCGCGAATTCGTACGGCCACGTCTTTGCCATCTGCGCGACGCCAAAAGTGAGGATCGGGAAAGACACGCCGAAAGTCTTGTCGGGAGACTTTGGCCGCGCGAAATTCCAGATCGACGCCATCAATGGTCGGGTAGGTGTCGAGGTACGCTCGCAGTTGCGTTCGCGCCAATTCCAGCAGCTTTTGATTCTGAAAGAATTCCGACTCATCGGCGACGACGTGTGGACCATCGCTTCCTTGCGAGCTGGCCTCCTTCACGAAGGGTCGGAAATTCTCTGGAAACCAATCAGGGCGAAGCTGCAACCGCACGGCCATCCCCGCCGCGCGAGCCGCCTCGACGATCCCGTTCAGATGCTGCTGGCCCGCCGCAATGCGATCTTCGTAGGTCGTCACCGTGGCAAAGCTGGGGTTCTCAAAGTTCTTGGCTCCGCCGAACACCTTGCGGCCGGATGTGTTACCCGATACCGGGTAGACCATATCCGAAAAGCCCCAGAGACCTTCAGACCGTCGCGAGACTCCGGCGAACTCGAAATGCACAAACGGCTGCGACGCCCGCACATTGATGCTGACTCGATTGAACTTGAGCTTTGCGAGTTGCTGGAGCACACGGCGATGCTCTTCCACGCTCCATGAACCGGAGTCCATCGGGCCTCGGTTACGGAAGTGCCATTCACGCTCGCGATGCTGCGGCTCCAGCACGACATCAATGCCATCGAGCTTGAACTCCGGCGGGCTGACCGGATCGAGGTCGCCGAACAGCATCGTTCGAATTCCGAGCCGGTGGCCGAACTCGGCGGCGGCCCAATACGTCGCGACGGGGCTGCCTCCGCCGACGAGCAAGGCGGGTTTGCTGTTGTGCGTCACGCTGCGGAGCAAGTGGCCTTGGTCGGTCAGCTTCTTGTCGCCGCTCGGCCAGGAGGCGGCGAACGGTTTCATGCGGGCGTTCGTCTCGGGGCTACCGACGAAGATGACGTGCCGCGCATCGGCCGGCGCGGTCGTGGCGATCGTCACGTCGGCTTCGTAGACTCGTTTGAGTTGGTGGGCCAGTTCATCCGCCGCGAGGCGTTCCAGCGCGGCAGCCTTCTCGCTGATGACAATATCCACGCGCGGCGCGGCGATAGATGGCGAGGCAGAGAGGGCAACTGACAAAAACAACGAGGACAGGAATAGTAGACGAAGATGGAATGCGTTCATTTGTTTTGCTCCCCTTTTTCTGTCAGTCCTGACCGACTTGAACACTTATTCCAACCCAAAGCAAAACAGCGACTCGCGGCCACGCACATAGATTCGGCCATCGGCGATCGCCGGTGTCGCGACGCATGATTCGCCGACGTCATTGGTGGCGAGGATGTTCAGCTTCGGGCCTTGTTCAAGCACGACGATGAAGCCGTTCTCGCCCGTCACGTAGATCTTGCCGTCGCCGGCCACCGGTGAAGCGTAGTAGTCGCCGATGTTGCGGATGCGGCTGAGTTCCCAATGGCTCTTGCCGGTTTTGGTGTCGAAGGAGCTGGAGAGTCCACCCTTCTTGACGATGAACAGCTGCTCGCCAACAACAATCGGCGAGACAATATTCGACGGCGATTTGTTGTTGATGTTCCACAAGACGTGGGTCTTCGTGACGTCACCGCGACCGCCGCCGCGCACGGCCTGAATCGTATTGCCGCCACCGACTTGGTTTTTGGCTGATTGAAATGCGGTGTCGAGTTCTCCTTCGGCGATGACTCCGTCGCCGTTCTTGTCCGAGGCGTCAAAGCGCGAACCAAATTCCTTGGGGATCTCCGCCTTGGTCAGCTTGCCGTCCTGGTTGGTGTCGAGCCATTCAAGCAGCGCGAACTTCAGTGTCCGTTTCTCGTCGCCATAGCTTTGGCTCGACAAATAAATGATGCCGTCCTGAACGATAGGCGAGGCCATCATCGTCCGCAGCGTTGAGTTGCTGGCCCAGCGTTCAGCTCCTGTCGCCGGGTCATAGCCTTTCAGGAATCCGCTGCCGGACACGACGACATCGGTCTGCCCATTCGCTTCGCAGATGACCGGCACCGCGTAGCCACCCAGCATATCTGAACGATCAGCGGTCCACTTCATGGCCCCGGACTTCGCATCGACCGCGAACAGCACCGGAGACAGATCGTCGTCCTGATTAAAATAGACGGTGCCGTCATGCACGATCGGCGATGAGGCGGCTCCCCAGTCCATTAAATAGCTGGGGCTGGGCAGCGAGCGTTTCCACTTCTCCTCGCCGCTCATCGCCTCGAGTGCGATGAGGCCCAGCGTACTGAAGTAAACGTAAACCTGCTTGCCGTCGCTGACGGGAGTACTCGACGCATGGCTGTTCGGCGGAGTGATTCGGGGTAGCTTGCCGGACTCGAAATCGCGTTGCCATAACTTCTTGCCAGTCGCGGCCTCGAAGGCGAAGACGGAAAAAGTCCGCTCGGCCGTCATTGCCGTCGTGAAGACTTTCCCGCCGACAACGATCGGGCAGCCAACTCCGTCGCCGAGCTTCACCGACCACCGCAGGTTTGTCTCTAGCGAGAACTCGGTCGGCAATTTCTTCTTCGACGTCGAGACGCCGCTGGCGTTGACGCCGCGGAATTGCGGCCAGTCCTCGGCGAATGCCGGCATTGCAATTAGCCCGATTAACAAAATGCCCAGTCGATAAGTCATAATGCCTCTCTCCCGAATTCTTCCCGAGCAGCGAAATCAAACTGCACTCCAAGACTAAGTCTTCAACCCCATCTGCTGATGCTGTTCATTGACGGCAGTCATGTATCGAGCGAAAGCAACTTCGTCTCGCTGGCAACTGACCCCTTTGAAGACCATGGCAAAGGCTCGACGGTTGCGGATTGGTGAGCGATTCGCGTCGGCTCGGTGAATTGTGTTGCCGTGATGAGCGACAACATCGCCGGGAGCCAGATGGATGCGGACCTCGGCGGCGCGGTCGGCGTCGCCGTAGTCGGTGATTCCCTGCGAAAAGCCCAGCACTTTCGAGCGATTGTGCGGGCGGATCGGCACCAAGTGCGAGCCGCGGACGTATCGCAGGCAGCCGTTCTCGTCATCGACATCATCGAGCGCCATCCAGATCGTGATGACACTCGGCGGCGTGAGGCAGAAGTAATAATTGTCTTGATGCGGCGGAGTGATGTGATTCGTTCCCGGCGGCTTGTTGAACCACTCGGGCCCTTCGCACGCGGCAGGTTCACCAATGAGCGACTCGGCCAACGCTTTCCACTTCGGCTGCCGAGTGTATTCCGCGAAGAACGAATCCTTCTGCATGTGCTGCATCTGCTTGAGCGTCTCCGGCCGCGACTTGTCATCAAAGAAGGCGTCGGCGTCCGCCAGCGTCGGCACGACATCGCGAATATAGCGGTCGAGTTCTCGACGCAGTTCGGCAAGCTCAGCGACGGATAACAGTTGGCGAACGATGACGAAACCGTTGCGGTCGTAGTCGTCTTTGTGTGACATGAAAATATCTCTCGAGTTGTTTTCGGCCGATCGGCTGCCGGTCGGTTAGGATTCGGATTTCATTTCCTCTTGGCTCACAATCTCACGCCAGGTGAATTTGAGGCCGGAGTGTGCTCCGCCGCGCTCAACAACCCATCCCAAGATCCAGGCGATCGACAAGCTCGTCAAGCAGGGGGCGGCAATGGCCAGGAGGAATGACGGAGCCTGCTCTTTGGGAACGCCACGAATCTCCGGCCACCAGCTCCAACAAATGGAAACAGCGAAGCCACACAGCACGGCCGGGATCGCCGATCGCGCGGTGCAGCGGCGGAAGAACATCCCGATGATGAACAGCGACGCCAGCGGCCCGACGAACATGTTGAAGAACTTGGGCATCATGCCGACGATTGTCTCGCCGATCGCCTGCACTCGGTTCGCCACGAAGTACGCGTTCGCCGTGACCGCGATCGTGATGAGGATGCTCATCACGCGAGCAAACGCCAGGTCGCTCATGATGCGAGGCCGGCCTCGCCGCAAACGAGGCACGATGTCATTCGCGGCCACCGCCGTGATCGCGTTGACGCCGGACTCCAGCGTTTGAATCGCATCGCACAGGAACGCCGAGATAATCAGCCCCGCGAAACCGGCCGGAAGCTGGTTGCCCAAAAAATGCGGGAAGAGCTTGTCGGCTCCTTTGACCGCAGTCAGTCCGCCGGGAACTTGATCCGCATGCTTCAAGTAGAACGCCAACAACGCCAACCCGCACAGCGACAGCAGCGAGGCCATCGTCAGATCGACGAGGAAGTTCACGAAGTAACTCTTCCGAGCGTTCTTCAACGACGACACCGAGAAGTACCGTTGCAGCACGACCTGATCGGATCCGTGCGTGCAGATGTTCCAAAAGAAGTGATTGATCAACGCAAAAACGATCGTCGTGCGAACGGTGATGTCCCAGCTAAACAGCGGTGGAAGATTGTTTCGCCCTTCCGTGTTCGCGGCAGTCTTCCACCAATCGACGGGACCAGTTCCATCCACGGTGGCGACGTAGCCGATCGCCAGCAACACTCCGGCCAGCAGCAGCAGGCACTGCAAGACGTCGGTCCAAATCATCGCTTGAATGCCCCCCACCGCCGTGTAGATGGCGGCAATGATTCCGACCAGGCCGATCCACCAATAGATGTCCTCACCCGGAAGCCAGAGAATATCCGGGCCTTTGACTCGATCGAGCGCCATCGACGCCGCGAAGATCACCATGCTCATCCAACCCAGCCGCAGCAGCACGAACAACGCCGCGCCGATCAACCGCACCGGGTAACTGAATCGCAATTCGAGGTACTCGTAGGCGCTGGTCAGCTGCAGCCGCATGAAGAACGGAATCCATAGCAGCATGATCACTGCCATGCTCAGTGGTGCCGCTAGAATCCCCAGGAAGACCCCCATGCCGTTTTTGATCATCTCGCCCGGCATTCCCAAGTACGACAAGGTCGAGAACAGCGTCGCGAGAATGCTCAGCCCGACCGCGAACCAAGGCATCCGCCGCCCGCCGACGAAGAAGTCATCGACGTCCTTTTGCTTGCGGCCGAACCACACCGCGATGCCGAACGTCAGCGCGAAATAAAATGCGATCGCCAAGAAGTCGGGCCATTCGAGTCCAGCGTCCAATGAGAGTTGTGATTCTGGCACGGGGGGAAGCTCCAATTTCCAAATCTCAATGACCAAGCAATGGCCAAATCCCAATGTCCAAATCCAATTCTGAATCTTCGGATTTGGACGTTCGGCATTTTCGCCCAGCCTATCGCACCAGTCGCCGAAACGCATCTTGCTGGCGGGGGCATTCGAGGAACGACTCGGCGTTGCCGCTCTCGATCGCTTGGCGGAGGATCAGGAAGACCTCGCGAGCCGCGGCGATCGTCTGCT
>Ga0194128_10000132_pt1 | contig 129464 bp, 114 predicted proteins | sample TA2KigCa65mmetaG_FD_148650 | JGI IMG/M metagenome (GOLD analysis project Ga0194128, IMG submission 148650) | Freshwater microbial communities from Lake Tanganyika, Tanzania - TA2015037 Kigoma Deep Cast 65m | ecosystem: Environmental > Aquatic > Freshwater > Lake | place: Tanzania: Lake...
GGTGCCGTCCCGATACGGCGTCTTCAGGGTGTATCGCACCTGCCCTGACGATGTGAGCGCCATGCGATCCACCGCCACCGGCGGGCGGCTGACGTAGCGGCACAACCGTTCGAGCTTCTGGCGCTGGCTGGGATCAATCTCGATGCCGGCGTGCAGCGAGAACCCTCCGGCCAGCGCGGCACCGCGGTGATCTCCTTGCTGCTCAGCTTCCGGCATTGCACTGGCTGACAGCGTCTGCAGCGTGAACAGCTTTTGCCCGGCGCGCGGGCCCATCGCGATGCGGTAGGTGATGGAATGGCCGATCAGGTCATCCAGTGCACCACCCGATCCGTCGGTGGTAAGCCACGCGTTCTCCATGTCGCGCTCGATCAGGCCGCGCTTCTCCAGCAGTCGGCCTATGCGCTCAGCGATCTGCTGCACCAACGCCTGCAGGTGTGCACTCGTTGGTGCAGGCACATTGCGGAATACAGGCTGATCGCCTGCCGGCAGATACACACCATCCAGAAAGATCATGTGAAAGTGCACGTTCAGGTTCAGCGCTGAGCCGAAACGCTGAATCAATGTGACGGCACCGGTGGCGCCCGTGCTGCGGGTGACACCGGCCGTATTCAGCAAGAATCCTGAAATGACGCTATACACCGCACCCAGCACCAGCGTCAGAGCATCAGGATCAGTAGCCAGCAGAAAACGCAGCGCGATCGGCAGTGACAACACCCACTGGCGCAGCGGACGCTCTGGCAACACTTCGTCGGTCAACAGCGCAGCGGTCTCGGCCATGCGTCTTGCGCCGCAGGAGGGACAAAACCCGCGCTTCTTGCAACTGAACGCCACCAGCTTCTCGGCATGGCAGTGCTCACAGCGCACGCGCAGGAAGCCTTCCTCCAACCGGCCGCACTTCAGGTAGGCGTCAAACTCACTCTCAATGTAGTTCGGCAGTGAACGACCTGCCATGGCACGCAGCTCGCGGAATGCGGGGTAGTGCTGCTCGACCAGCTGATACAGCAGCGTGTTCTCGGGCCGATGCCGTGCGTAACCTGGAGGTTCGATGAAAGGCGGTGCGCGCGGATGCCGCGCGTGGGCAGCGGCAGCGGGCATGGCAAGCGTCCTGCAGAACGGGCAAGGACGAAGCAGGCTATGTCAGGTTTGCGCCCTGGGGTATCTGCAAAACTGGCCACTTCTTGCAGGAACAGCCGCACTTGACGGTAAAAATGCCTGCCTGAGAGGGAGCGGAATTCTTTACCGTAAGATTTACCGTCACAAATGTTTGCTTGGAACGCGCGGCAATCAGCGGGCGGAATCAGGAAACGCCTGATGGCTCAATGAGTTCGCAAACCCCTGGGGTGTCTGCGACGATTCAATGTCAATCGTCTATACAGCACCGCAAGCTACTGATATTCCTCAGGCATGCACACCGACAAGATGCGCCCTCACTCCCACTCGATCGTCGCCGGCGGCTTGCCGGAGACGTCATAGACGACCCGCGAGACGCCTTTGACCTCGTTGACGATCCGCCGCGCGACCACGTCCAGGAAGTCGTACGGCAGCCGCGCCCAGTGCGCGGTCATGAAGTCCACCGTCTCGACGGCGCGAAGCGCAATCACCCAGTCATAGCGCCGCCCGTCGCCCATCACCGCGACCGAGCGCACCGGCAGGAAGATCGCCATCGCCTGGCTCACGCGGTCGTAGAGATCGTGCGCGCGCAACTCCTCGATGTAGATGGCGTCCGCGAGTCGGAGCAGATCGGCCTGCTCGCGCGTGACGGCGCCGAGAATACGCACGCCGAGACCCGGACCCGGGAACGGGTGGCGGAACACCATCTCGCGCGGCAGGCCGAGCTCGAGGCCGATCCGGCGCACCTCATCCTTGAACAGCTCGCGCAGCGGCTCGAGGAGCGCGAGGTGCATGCGCTCGGGCAGGCCGCCGACGTTGTGGTGCGACTTGATGACGTGCGCCTTGCCGGTCTTTGCGCCCGCCGACTCGATCACGTCCGGGTAGATCGTGCCCTGCGCGAGCCACTTTACGCCCTCGAGCTTTCTCGACTCTTCCTCGAACACGTCGATGAACAGCTTGCCGATGATCTTGCGCTTGCGTTCGGGGTCCTCTTCGCCCGCGAGCGCCGCGAAGAACTGCTCCGAGGCGTCGACGCGGATCACGCGGATGCCGAGGTGCTTCGCGAACGTCGCCATGACCTGGTCACCCTCGCCGAGGCGCAAGAGGCCTTGGTCGACGAACACGCAGGTGAGCTGGTCGCCGATCGCCTCGTGCAGCAGCGCCGCGACGACCGAGGAATCGACGCCGCCCGAGAGGCCGAGCAGCACGCGGTCGCGGCCGACCTGATCGCGCACGCGCGTGATCGCGTCGGCGACGATGTTGCCCGCATCCCACAAGGCATCGCAGCCGCAGATTTCGCGCACGAAGCGTTCGAGAATGCGGACGCCCGAGCGTGTGTGGGTTACTTCCGGGTGGAACTGCACGCCGTAGAAGCGGCGCCGCTCGTCCGCCATCGCGGCGAGCGGCGCGTTGCGGGTCGCGGCGATCGCCAGGAAGCCCGCGGGCAGCGACTCGACGCGATCGCCGTGGCTCATCCACACGTCTAGCAGCGCCGCGTCGGCAGCGCCCTCGTCCGTGATGCCGTCGAGCAGCCGCGAGGCCGCAACCCGGCGCACCTTGGCGTAGCCGAACTCGCGGTGCGTGGACGGCGCCACGCGCCCGCCGAGCTGGGCCGCCATCGTCTGCATGCCGTAGCAGATGCCGAGCACCGGCACGCCGAGCGCGAACACAGCGTCGGGCGCGCGTGGAGGCGCCGTATCGGTCACCGACTCCGGTCCGCCGGACAGGATGACGCCGCGGGCGCGGAACGCGCGCACCGCCTCGTCGCCGCAGTCCCAGGGCAGGATCTCGCAGTACACGCCGATCTCGCGCACGCGGCGCGCGATCAACTGCGTGTACTGCGCGCCGAAATCGAGGATCAGGATCCGGTGGGCATGGATGTCGGCCGGAGCGGCTGGCATGCGCGCTGCCATCAGCTGATCCGGTAGTTCGGCGCTTCTTTCGTGATGCTCACGTCGTGCACGTGGCTCTCGCGCACGCCTGCCCCGGTGATGCGCACGAATGTGCAGCGCTTGCGCATCGCGTCGATATCCGGGCTGCCGGTGTAGCCCATCGCAGCGCGCACGCCGCCCGCGAGCTGGTGCAGGATTGCCACCAGGCTGCCCTTGTAGGGAACCCTGCCCTCGACGCCTTCCGGGACGAGCTTCTCGAGTTCCTCGACCGTGTCCTGGAAATAGCGGTCACTCGATCCGTGCCGCAGCGCCATCGCGCCCAGCGAGCCCATGCCACGGTACGACTTGTACGAGGCGCCCTGGTAGAGCTCGACCTCGCCCGGTGACTCCTCGGTGCCGGCGAACAGCCCGCCGATCATCACCGCGTGCGCCCCGGCCGCGATCGCCTTGGCGACGTCGCCCGAGTAGCGGATCCCTCCGTCCGAGATCAGCGGCACGCCGGTCTTCTCCAATGCCTCGGCAACCGTCGCCACCGCGGTGACCTGCGGCACGCCGACACCCGCAACGACGCGCGTGGTGCAGATAGAGCCCGGCCCGATGCCGACCTTGACGCCGTCCGCGCCGGCGTCGACCAGCGCCTTCGCGGCCTCGGCCGTGACGATGTTGCCGGCGACCAGTTGCAGCTGCGGCTGCGCCTTGCGGATACGCTCGACCGTCGCGATCACGCCGCGCGAGTGGCCGTGCGAGGTGTCGACGATCACGAGGTCGACGCCCGCCTCGACCAGCCGCGCGACGCGGTCGAGCGTGTCGGGCGCGGTGCCGACCGCGGCGCCGACGCGCAGGCGCCCGTGCTCATCCTTGCAGGCGCGCGGGAAATCGCGCGCCTTCTGGATGTCCTTGACCGTGATCATGCCGCGCAGCCGCCCCTCGGCATCGACCACCGGCACCTTCTCGATGCGGTGACGGTGCAGGATCTGCAGGACCTCCTCGCGCGGCGTGTTCTCGCGCACCGTGACCAGCTTCTCTTTCGGCGTCATGACCTTCGATACCGGCAGGTCGAGCTGCTCCTCGAAGCGGATGTCGCGGTGCGTGATGATGCCGACCACCAGGTTGCCGTCGGAGGTGACCGGCAGGCCGGAGATGCCCTTGGCACGGGTCAGGGCGATGACGTCGCGGATCGTGGCGTCCGGCCGGACCGTGATCGGGTCCTTGATGACCCCGCTCTCGTGCTTCTTGACGCGCCCGACCTCGCGCGCCTGGTCGGCGGCGGTCATGTTCTTGTGGACGATGCCGATGCCGCCTTCCTGGGCGATGGTGATCGCGAGGCGGGCCTCGGTCACCGTGTCCATGGCGGCGGAGACGAACGGCAGGTTCAGGCGGATCCCGCGGGTCAGCTGCGTCGAGAGATCGACCTCGCGCGGGAGGACGTCCGAGTACGCGGGTACGAGCAGGACGTCGTCGAAGGTGAGTGCTTCCTGGACGATGCGCATGGCCGGCATTCCCGGGGCGGTCCGAATGAAGCGCTGCAGTGTACCATGCCGCATGCCCGGTTCCCGCGACATTTATACGGTCAGCCGCCTGAACCGCGAAGCCCGGGCCCTGCTCGAGGCGGGGCTGCCGTCGCTGTGGATCACGGGGGAGCTCTCTAATCTTTCGCGTCCCGCGTCCGGCCACTGGTATTTCACGCTCAAGGACGAGGACGCCCAGGTGCGCTGCGCCATGTTCCGGCAGCGCAATCTCGCGGTGCGCTGCACGCCCCGGGACGGGCTGCAGGTCCTGCTGCGGGGCCGGGTCGGGCTCTACGAGGCGCGCGGCGAGTTCCAGCTCGTGGTCGATCACCTCGAGGAGGCCGGCGAGGGCGAGCTGCGGCGGCGCTTCGAGGCGCTCAAGCAGAAGCTCGCGGCCGAGGGCCTGTTCGACGCCGCGCGCAAGCGCGCCCTGCCCCGCTTTCCGCGCCGCATCGGCATCGTCACCTCGGCGACCGGGGCCGCCCTGCGTGACGTGCTGCACGTGCTGCGCCGCCGCAGCCGCGCCGTATCCGTGCTCGTGTACCCGGTGCCGGTGCAGGGCGCGGGCGCGGCGCGGGAGATCGCGGAAATGCTCGCGCTCGCCGACTACCGCCGCGAGGTGGACCTGCTGCTCCTGGTGCGCGGCGGCGGCTCGCTCGAGGACCTGTTCGCCTTCAACGACGAATCGCTGGCGCGCGCGATCGCGGCGCTCGAGCTGCCGCTCGTCACGGGCATCGGCCACGAGGTCGACTTCACCATCGCCGACTTCGTCGCGGACCTGCGCGCCCCGACGCCCTCCGCGGCCGCGGAGCTCGCCGTACCCGACGGCGCAGCCTCGCTGGCGGCGCTCGGCGTGACGGCGGGGCGGCTGCGGACTGCAATGCTGCGCGCCCTTGGCCGCCGTGGCGATGGCTTCGCCGCGCTCGGCCGCAGGCTCGCCCTGCTGCACCCGGCCCGGGCGCTGCGCGAGCGCATGCAGCGGCTCGACGAGCTGCAGGCGCGGCTCGCGGGGTCGATGCGGCGGGAAACGCGCGCGCGGCGGGAACGGCTGCTGCGCGTCTCGGCGGAACTCGCGGGCCGCTCGCCGGCGGCACGGCTCGCCGCGCTCGACCAGCGCATCACCCATGCCGGGGCGCGACTGCCGCCCGCGATGCGGGGGCGCCTCGCGGCCGCGCGCAGCATGCTGCAGTCCGCGTCCCGCGGGCTCAAGGCCACGAGCCCGCTCGCGACGCTCGGGCGCGGTTACGCGATCGTCACCCGGGCCGCGGACGGCGCCGTACTGCGCGATGCCGCGGGCGTCGAGCCGGGCACCGAGATCGAGGCCCGCCTTGCGCGCGGGCGACTGCGCGCGCGCGTGCTCGGCGGCAAGCCCTGAGTCAGCGCCCTGCGCGCCGCTTCCTGCGCTCGCGCGTGCGCCGCTGGCGCGGCGTCAGCTTGTCGCGCCGGCCCGCGAACGGGTTGGCTTCGCTCCGGAGGTCGACGCGCACCGGCGTGCCTTCGAGCTTGAACGCCTCGCGGAAACAGTTGACCAGATAGCGCCGGTAGTCCTCCGGGGTCCGCTCCGCCTGCGCCCCGTGCACGACGATGACCGGCGGATTGCGCCCGCCCTGGTGCGCGTAACGCAGGCGGATTCTGCGTCCACGCACGAGCGGCGGCTGGTGCTGCCGGATCGCGGCCTCGAGCACGCGCGTGAGTTCCGGCGTCGGCATCTCGCGCATGGCGGCCGCGTGGGCGGCACGCACGGCGTCCATCAGCGTGCCGACCCCGCTGCCGTGCAGCGCGGAAATGTAGTGCACGGGCGCGAAGTCGAGGAAGCGCAGCCGCAGCGCGACCTGGTCGCGGATCGCGTCGCGCTGCCCGGGCTCGACGTGATCCCACTTGTTGACCGCGACGACCAGCGCGCGCCCGCGCTCCGTGGCGAGGCCGAACAGCGTCGCATCCTGTTCCGCGACCGCGTCGCGCGCGTCGACCACGCCGATCACGACGTGCGCCTCGTCGATCGCCTGCAGCGTCTTGATGACGCTCCATCTCTCAAGGTCTTCCTCGACCCGCGAGCGGCGCCGCACGCCCGCCGTGTCGATCAGCACGTAGCGCACGCCGTCGCGCTCGAAGGGCACCTGCACGGCGTCGCGCGTGGTGCCGGGCTGATCGAAGGTGATGACGCGCTCCTCGCCGACCAGCCGGTTGATCAGCGTCGACTTGCCGACATTGGGCCGCCCCACGACGCACACCCGGGTCGCGTGCTCGGGCTCATCGGCCGCGGCGGCCGCGGGCTCGATGCCCGCGAGCGCGGCCGCGACCAGGTCGTCGATGCCCTGGCGATGGGCGGCGGAAATCGCCACCGGCTCGCCGAATCCGAAGCCGTGGAAATCCGCGGTCACCACGTCCGGGTCGCGATCCTCGCTCTTGTTGACCGCGACCGTCACCGGCTTGCCGCTCCGGCGCAACACGTCGGCGACGTAGCGGTCGGCGGCGTCGAGACCCGACTGGCCGTCCACCAGGAAAACGATCCGGTCGGCTTCCTCGATGGCCCGCGCGGTCTGCCGCGCCATCAATTCGTGCATGCCGCGCGGCGCCTCGATGAGGCCGCCGGTGTCGACGACGATGAAGCGGTGGGGCTCGGCGCGCCCGTATCCGTACTTGCGGTCGCGGGTCAGGCCCGGGACGTCCGCAACCAGGGCGTCGCGCGTGCCGGTCAGGGCGTTGAAGAGGGTCGACTTGCCGACGTTCGGCCGGCCGACCAGGGCGACCACGGGCAGCATGGCATGCGTCGCCGGGCCGGAATCAGCCGGTGGCGCGCGCCTCGGCGCGCCAGGCCTGGACGTCACCTGAATCGGTCTGCAGCAGCAGCAGGTCGTCGACGACGACCGGCGTGTTGCTCAAGCGCCCGCCACCGGTCTTGCCGCGCGCGAGCATCTGCCCGGTCGCCGCGTCGAGCCAGTGCAGGTAGCCGTCGAAATCGCCGACCACCAGCGTGCCACCCGCGAGCGCGGGCCCGGTCAGCGAGCGGCGCAGCATCGCGTCCTGTGTCCACACCGGCGTGCCGTCGCGGCGCCGGAGCGCCACCACGCTGCTGTCCGCCGTGGTCACGTAGATCGTGTCGCCGTCGACGGCGAGGCCGCGGTTGCTCGACAGCTCCCGGCCCCACCAGAGCTGGCCGGAATCGCGGGCGAGCATCGCGATGCGCCCGTGGTAGCCGACCACGAAAATGTCGTCGCCGATGACGCGCACGGGCGAGTCGATGTCCACCAGCCGCTCGATCTCGGTGCGGCCCTGCGAGGGTGCGACCGTCGTGGTCCAGAGCAGCTCGCCGGTGGTCAGCGACAGCGACACGACCTTGCCGTTGTCGAGACCGGCGATCACCATGTCGCCGTCGACGACCGGCGAGCCGTTGCCGCGCAGGGTCAGGCGCGGCACGGGCTGCTCATAGGACCAGGCCTCGGAGCCGTTGGCGGCGCGCAATCCGCGCAGCCGGCCGTCCACCGTGCGCACGACGATGATGCCCTCGGCGATGACCGGCGCCGCGAGCACTTCCCCGCCGGTCGCAACCCGCCAGCGTTCGGTACCGGTCGCGCCGTCCAGTGCCACCAGGTCGCCACCCGAACTGCCCACCGCGACGACGCCCTCGCCGACGGCCGGGCCGCCGGACAGCTCGAGCTTGGTGTCGACCCGCCACAGTGACTTGCCATCGGCAATCGTGAGCGCCTGCACGTCGCCGCCGTGCCCGGCGACATAGACGCGATCGCCTTCCACGGCCGGCCGCAGGCCCAGCCGCAGCACATCGTCCCCGCCCTTGGTGCCCGCGCTCCAGACGCGCTCGACGCGCACCTGGGGATCGAAATCGACGAGCTCCGCAGGCGGCGCGACCTCGTCTTCCTTGCTGCAGGCCGCAGCCAGGAGTGCCACCGCGACCAGCGCCAGTGTCCGATTCATCGCCATGCCCTACTTCGCGCCGGTGCGCGCGTCCAGTTCGTCGATCTTGAGCCGCAGAAGTTCCGCATCGACCTGGGCGGCTGCGCCGGGTTCCGCGGCGGCCGCGGCATCGGCGTTGCGCCAGTAGTCGAGCGCTCCGGACGGGTCGCCCCTGGCCAGCAGCACGTCGCCCTTGAGTTCGAGCACGCGTGCATCGATGGCAGGCGTCGCCGCCGCGTCGAGGGTTGCGAGCGCCGCGTCATAGCGGCCCTGTGCCAGTTGGACCCGCGCGAGCCTGAGCCGCGCGACGGTTCGCAGGTCCGGGTCCTTCGAGCCCTCGGCGACGCGGGCGAGCTTGGCCTCCGCCGCGGCCAAGTCACCGGCATCGACGTCGAGGCGCACCAGCACCAGCGTCGCCTGATCCGCGTACGGCGTGTCCGCGTACTCGCCGGTCACCTCGCCCGCGATCCTGAGGCCATCCTCGCGGCGACCGGCGGCGATCGCCTCGAGCATGGCCGAGAAGCGTTCGCCCGCCGCGGCGGAACGCGTCGCTCCGCGCGCCTCCCACCAGCGCAAGCCGTAGTACCCGGCAAGCGTCAGCGCGGCGCCGGCGACCAGCCAGATCCAGTTCTCGCGCAGCCAGCGGCGGAGCTGGTCCGCCTGCTCGCGTTCCGACAAGTATTCATCGACCATCGTTGTTTCCTGACACCCCGACCGCCGGCACGAGCGCCGCCAGCCTTCCGGGCAACTCGTCCCAGGACCACTCCTGCTGCGCCGCGCCGGTGCGCAGCGACTTGACCGCGGCAACCCCGCGTGCCGCCTCGTCGTCGCCGACGATGACCGCGTACGCCGCACCGCTCTTGTCGGCGCGCTTCATCTGCGCCTTGAAGCTGCCGCCTTCCATGTTGGCGAGCACGCCCGCGCCCGGCAGTGCATCGCGCAGGCGCTCCGCGAGCGCCAGGCCCGCACGTTCCGCCCGCTCGCCCGACATGACCAGGTAAATGGCCGGCGCGGCCTCGGCGGCGGCGATCCCGGCGGCCTGCATGAGGCCGACCACGCGCTCGATGCCGAGGGCCCAGCCGATGGCTGGGGTCGGCTCGCCGCCCAGCAGCTCGACCAGGCCATCATACCGGCCTCCCGAGCAGACGGCATCCTGGGCGCCGAGCGCGGTCGTGCGCCACTCGAAAACCGTGCGCGTGTAGTAGTCGAGCCCGCGCACCAGGCGCGGATCCACTTCGGCCGCGATTCCGGTGCCCGCGAGCAGGTCGAGGAAGCGGTCGAAGTGGCGGCGCGACTCGTCGTCGAGATGATCGACGAGCCGCGGCGCACCGTCGACCAGCGCGCGCATCGCGGGGTTCTTGGAGTCGAGGATCCTGAGCGGGTTCCCCTCCAGGCGCCGCCGGCTGTCGGCATCGAGCTCGGCCCGCCGCGCGGAGAAGTATTCGACCAGCACCGCGCGGTAGCGCCGGCGCGCGTCCGGCGTACCGAGCGAGTTCACCGAAAGACTTAGATCACGGATGCCGAGCTTGCGCCAGAGCCGGGCCGAGAGCTGTATGACTTCGGCATCAATGTCCGGACCCGGGTAGCCGAAGGCCTCGCAGTCGATCTGGTGAAACTGCCGGTAGCGGCCCTGCTGCGGCCGCTCGTGGCGGAACATGGGCCCCGAGGTCCACAACCGTTGCCGCTGGTTGTGCAGAAGGCCGTGCTCGATCGCGGCGCGCACCAGTCCGGCGGTCGCCTCGGGGCGCAGGCTGAGGCGGTCGCCGCCACGGTCCTCGAAACTGTACATCTCCCTCTCGACGATGTCCGTGTGCTCGCCGATCGAGCGCTGGAACAGCTGCGCATGCTCGACGACGGGCACGCGCATCTCGCGGTAGCCGTAATCGGCGAACAATTCGCGCGCCGCGGATTCGACCTGCTGCCAGAACGGCAGCTGGTCGGCGAGCAGGTCGTTCATGCCACGGATGGCCTGGAGTTTTTCTGCCATGGATCAGCCGCGCATCCGCCACCACGCGAAGACGCCCGCCGCGGCGGCAAGCGCAGCGAGTGACAGGATTACCGCGAACCGCCGCGCTCGGCCGCGGCTGCGAAGCTCCGGCACGTGGTCGCCAACCTTCAGCAAGGTCGGTTCCGGCAAGTCGCCGACATCGAAGGCGTCGAGAACCTCGCGCTCCACGGCGCCGACCAGGGCGGCGTAGGCGCGCAGATGGCCGCGCGCGAACACCGGCGCCCCGAGGAGCCCGAACCGATTTTCCTCAATTGCGAGCACCAGCGCCTCGTTGAGCCGGAGCCGATCGGCCACCTCCTCGATCGAGAGGCCGAGGCCCTCGCGTGCGGCGCGCAGCTGTGCGCCCGGCGAGCCTTGCCCCGGACCGCCGCTCATCCGGGATTCCGGTCCGCCAGCGCCTGCGCGGCGCGCGCCTGCTCGGATTCCGGGAACTCTCTTGCGAGCCGCTCGCGGAAACCGGCGGCCGCACCCGCGTCCTTGAGCGCGAGTTCGATGTTGTGGCCGAGCAGCAGCATGTCCGGCGTCGCCGGCGCGACCGCGAGGTAGCGCTCGACGAACGCGCGCGCCTGCAGGTTGCTGCCGCGCTCGTGGAGCACGCTCGCGAGCTGCGCGTAGGTCTCCGGGTAGTCGACCTTCGAGGCCAGCGCCTGCCGCAGGTAAGCCTCGGCCTGCTCGAGGTGGCCGGCGCTGCGCGCGCACACGCCCGCGTTCGTGTACGCCACGAACGGCGTCCGGTAGAGCGGGTTCGCGGCGGTCTTCAGGAACATCTCCTCGTCCTTCGCCTGCTGCCTGTTGCGGCACAGGAAGGCGCCGAGCGCGTTCTGCGCCTCCGGGCTCGCCGGATCCTCGCGCACCGCCTGCCGGAAGTGCTTCTCCGCCTGCTTGGTGTCCAGCAGGCGTTCGTAGACGATGCCGGCCGACAGTTGCACGTTCACGTCTCGCGGGTCCTGCGCGAGCGCCTTGTCGATTTTTTCCCGGGCAACCTGCAACTGGTCGCGCTTCAGGTACTCCATCGCGAGGCGCGCGTTGATGCGGGCCGCTTCGTGCATCGGGTCCGGCGGCGGGGACTGTGCGCCGGCTCCCGGCGCCGCCAGGAGCGCGAGCGCAAGCGCGACCGCGCGCGCGTTCATGCCCGCACCGCGAGGCTGACGAGCTTGCTGCCGAGCCGCACCAGCGTGCGGTCCGCCACCAGTCCGCGGAGCTGGCCGCAGGCCGCATCGATGTCGTCGCCGCGGGTCTTGCGGATGGTCGCCATGACGCCTCCCTGCATCAGCAGGTCGCGAAACCGCCGGATCGCCTCGGCGGAAGACCGCTGGTATTTCGTGCCCGGAAACGTGTTGAAGGGGATCAGATTGACCTTGGCATGGTGGCCGTGCAACAGCCTCGCCAGCTCGCGCGCGTGCTCCGGCCGGTCGTTGACGCCGTCCAGCATCGTGTACTCGAAAGTCACGCTGCGCCCGTTCTGCCGCTCGAGGTAGTGCCAGCAGGCCGGCAGCAATTCCGCGATCGGGTGCCTGCGATTGATCGGCACGAGCTCGTCGCGCAGGCGATCGTTCGGCGCGTGCAGTGACACGGCGAGCGCCACATTCACGTCCTCGGCGAGGCGGTAGATCTGGGGCACCAGGCCCGAGGTGGAGAGCGTCACGCGGCGCCGCGACAGGTCATACCCGAGGTCGTCCAGCATGAGCTGCATGGCCGGCAGCACGTTCCGGTAGTTCGCGAGCGGCTCGCCCATGCCCATCAGCACCACGTTGCTGATGATGCGCTCGCCATCCGGGTCGTAGCCGAGCTCGCGATTGGCGAGCCAGACCTGGCCGATGATCTCCGCCGCCGTCAGGTTGCGGTTGAAACCCTGGGCGCCGGTCGCGCAGAACGCGCAGTCGAGCGCGCAGCCGATCTGGCTCGAGATGCACAGCGTGCCGCGCCCCGGCTCCGGGATGAACACGGTCTCGATCACCTGCTCGTTGCCCGCGGCGCCCGGCATCCGCAGCAGCCACTTGCGCGTGCCGTCCGATGCCGTCCGGTCGGCGACGATCTCGGGCACGCGCACCTCGGCACGCTCGGCGAGCCCGGCGCGGAAATCCCTGGCGAGGTCGGTCATGCGCGAGAAATCGGCCTCGCCGCGGCGGTAGATCCACTTCAGGAGCTGGCGCGCGCGATAAGGCTTCGCGCCGAAGCCGGCGACAAAGGCCTCGAGCTCGGCGCGGTGCATGCCGAGCAGGTTCGCGCGCTCTGCCGCGACGCTCATCGTGTCCGGCCGGTCAGCGGGTCCGCGGGCACAGCGCGGTTTCCGCGAAGAAGTACGCAATCTCACGCGCCGCGTTCTCGGCGCTGTCGGATCCGTGGACCACGTTCTCCTCGATGCTGGACGCGAGGTCGGCGCGGATCGTCCCCGGCGCCGCCTTCTTCGGGTCGGTCGCCCCCATGATCTCGCGGTTGCGGGCGACAGCCGCTTCTCCCTCCAGCACCTGCACCATCACGGGGCCGGAGGTCATGTAGGCGCACAGGTCGCGGAAGAACGGGCGCTCACGGTGCACGGCATAGAAGCCCTCCGCCTGGCGCTGGGTCAGGTGCAGCATGCGGGCGGCAACGACCTTGAGGCCAGCGCGCTCGAAACGGTGGTAGACGTCGCCGATCAGGTTGCGGGCGACGCCGTCGGGCTTGACGATGGACAGGGTTCGCTCGAGCGCCATGGGTGCTTCGGGCTCCGGGGCTGGAAATCAGCCGCGCATTGTACCCGTGCGCGCCCTGCCCCGGCAATCGCGACACGCGCGGAAGTCCGCGTCCGGAAAGGAAAAATCAGACGCTGAAGCTCTCGCCGCAGCCGCATTCGCCGCGCACGTTGGGGTTGCGGAAGCGAAACGCCTCGTTGAGCCCGTGGCGGACGAAATCGACCACCGTGCCATCGATCAGCTCGAGGCTCCGGGCGTCCACGAGCACGCGCACGCCCTGAGTGTCGAATACCCGGTCCCCTGGCTCGACCACATCGGCGTAATTGACGACGTAAGCGAAGCCGGAGCAGCCGGTCTTGCGCACCCCGAGGCGGAGCCCGACGCCATGTCCGCGTTCGGCGAGGAAGTGTCGGACGCGATCGGCGGCGGCGGGTGTCAGCGTGATGGCCATCGACGCCGCTATTGTACCCGATGAGCGTTGGCGAGCAGGTGCCGCAGCGCGTCTTCGACGACCAGCAGGCGTCCCATTTTTTCCGCCGGCGCGTCGAGCTCGCAGGCGAGCGTACCAGCGTCGAATGCCGGCAACGCGTCGATCGGCGCGCCGCGCAGGCGTCCGGCGACGAGCGACGCGGCGGCCAGCGTGTGCGGACAACCGAATGCGCGAAACCGGCAGTCGACGATGCGCCCGGCGTCGATGCGTACCGCGAAACGGACCCAGGCGAGCCGGTCGAGCGCGACGGCCTCGCCGCTCACGGCCGCGCCGGCGGCGGGCGGCAGGTCGCCCGCGCCTGCGAGCGATCGGAAGTGCGAGCGTACCGTCGCCGAGTAACGCGTCGCCGGGGCGCTCACGCGATCCGCTCCAGCGCACCGGCCGGCAGCGCCGCGCGCAGTCTCGCGACCGCGCGGACGATGACCGAGGCGGCCCGGTCGATGTCTTGCGCCGTGGTGCCGCGCCCGAGACTGAGGCGAAGCGTGGCTTGGATGGCCTCGTCCGAGCGGCCGAGCGAGCGCAACACGTAGGACGGCTCGCCGGTCGCGGAACTGCAGGCGGCGCCGCTCGAAGCGGCGATCTCGCCGTCCAGTTCGAGCAGCAGGCTCTCGCCCTCGATACCCGCGAAACCGACGCTCAGGATGCCGGGGACCGAGGGTTCCGCTGCGCCGTTCCGCCACAGCGGCGCCGCCGCCTGCAGCTGCTGCCAGAGTCGCTCACGCAGCGTGCGGATACGCGCCGGCTCCTCGCCCAGCGCGGCACCGGCGAGCTCGCAGGCAAGGCCGAATCCCGCCAGCTGGTGCAGCGCGAGCGTCCCGGAGCGCAGCCCGCCCTCGTGTCCTCCGCCGAACTGCAGCGGCTGGACCTGCGGCCTCGGGCGCCGCCGCACGTAGAGGGCGCCGACGCCTTTCGGCCCGCCGAGCTTGTGCGCGCAGAAGCTGAGCAGGGCAATGCCCGGAACCGCGCAATCGACCGCGACCTTGCCGACGCTCTGTGCCGCGTCGGTGTGGAACGTGATCCCGCGCGCCTCGCATAGGCCCGCGACGGCCCCGATGTCGGTGAGCGTCCCGATCTCGTTGTTCGCGTGCATGAGCGAGACGAGCGCCGTGTCCTCGCGCAGCGCCGCCGCGACCTGCTCCGCCCGGATCAGACCGTCGCGGCCGGGCGCGAGCCAGGTGACCTCATGGCCTTCCCGTTCGAGCTGACGGCAGGCGTCGAGACCGGCCCGATGTTCGATGCGCGAGGTCACGACATGACGCCGGCCCGGGCCGCACGCACGCACGGCGCCGAGCGCGGCGAGATTCACGCTTTCGGTCGCGCCCGAGGTGAACACAATCGCTTCCGGCGACGCATTGACCAGCCGGGCCACTTGTCCGCGGGCAAGAGCCACCTGCTCCGCGGCCGCGCGCCCCGCCGCGTGAGCCGACGCGGGATTCGCCTGCAGCTCGGGATCGGCGAGGCAGGCGGCCATCGCGTCGGCCACGCGCGGATCCAGCGGCGCCGTCGCCGCGTGGTCCAGATACAGGGCGCGGGCCACGCCGTTCACTCCGCCGGCCGCAGGCCGCGCTCGAGCGCCGCGAGCCATCCGCGCAGGATGCGCACCTCGCCGTCGTCGGGCGCAGCGCGTGCGATGAGCCGCCGCACGCGCGCGCCGAGCTGCGCGGCGTTGCCCGGGTGCATGAATCCGCTCCGCGCCATGACCCGTTCCAGGTGGCCATTGAGCGCCCGCATCTCGTCCGCGGTTGCCGGCGGCAAAGCGGCTGCTTCGGCGGCGCCGCCGAGCCGCGCCATGCGGATCTCGTAGGCGATCACCTGCACCGCCTGCGCGAGATTCATGGATTCGTAGCCGGCCGCGCAGGGAATGCGGATCAGCGCCTGGCAGCGCTCGAGTTCGTGGTTCGCGAGCCCGTTGCGCTCGCCGCCGAACAGCACCGCGGCCGGCCGCGCCGCCGTCGCCGCTGCCAGCTCGGCCGCCGCCTCGCGCGCGTCCAGCACGCGCCAGTTGGCGCTGCGCGGGCGCGCCGTCGTGCCGAACACCGGGCCGCAGTCGCCGATCGCCTCGTCGAGCGTCGCGACGATGCGCGCGCGTGCCAAGACATCCGCGGCGCCGGCGGCGCGCGCGGATGCCTCGGGACCGGCGGGCGACCTGGGGCGTACCAGCAGCAGTGACTCGAGCCCCATGTTCTTCATCGCGCGCGCGCTCGCGCCGAGGTTGCCGGGATGCTGGGTGTCGACGAGCACGATGCGGATGGCGGAGGTCATCGCGGTTCCGTGGGGCTTGCTGTTATTCTAGGTCATGCATCCGCTGCTCAACATCGCGGTCGGCGCCGCGCGGCGCGCCGGCGACGTGATCGTCCGCAGCCTCGATCGCGTCGGCGCCCTCGCCGTCAGCGAGAAGGGCCGCAACGACTTCGTCAGCGAAGTCGACCGGGCCGCCGAGCAGGTCCTGATCGCCGCCATCCGCAAGGCCTACCCTGCGCACGGCTTCCTCGCCGAGGAATCCGGCGCGCAGGCCGGCGATGACTACACCTGGGTCATCGACCCGCTCGACGGCACCACCAACTTCCTGCACGGCTTCCCGCAATTCGCGGTGTCGATAGCCTGCCGGCACCGCGGGCGGGCCGAAGTCGCGGTCGTGTTCGACCCGACGCGCGGCGAGCTCTTCACTGCGGAGCGCGGCGCCGGCACGCAACTCGACGGGCGCAGGCTCCGGGTCTCGCAGCGCGCCGGGCTCGAGGGCGCGCTGGTCGGCACCGGCTTCCCGTACCGCGAGAACCGCCAGTGGCTCAAGTCGTACCTCGAGATGCTGGAGCGCGTCATGAACGCGACTGCGGGCGTGCGCCGGCCCGGCGCCGCGTCGCTCGATCTCGCCTACGTCGCCGCGGGCCGCCTGGACGCGTTCTGGGAAGTCGGGCTCTCGCCCTGGGACACGGCCGCGGGCAATCTGCTCGTCACCGAGGCGGGCGGGCGGGTCGGCGATTTCACAGGCGGCGAGTACCGTGACGGCGGCAACCTGCTGGTCGGCACGCCGAAAGTCTTTGCGGCGCTCACGGAGATGTTCGCGCCGCTGCTCGACGACGAGCTGCGCAAATAGCCGCAATCGCCCGGCTCGCAATCACCGCGGGGCTGGGTTAGAGTCCCTGACGGTTCTTGCAGGGGGGATCGCGCATGAGCTTGTTTCGCACGCGGCCGGTCGAGGCTTTCCCGCACGTCGACGCGGGCGAACCGGTGGAGGGAAGCCTCGAAGGCGAAGCCACCCTGAAGCGCGTACTCAGCGCGCGGCATCTCGTGGCGCTCGGCATCGGCGCGGTGATAGGCGCCGGCATCTTCGTGCTGACCGGGCACGCCGCCGCCAACCACGCAGGCCCGGCCGTCGTGCTCTCGTTCGTTATCGCGGGATTCGCCTGCGGACTCGCGGGTCTGTGCTACGCGGAGTTTGCCTCGATGCTCCCGGTGTCGGGCAGCGCGTACTCCTATGCCTATGCGACCCTCGGCGAGCTCGTCGCCTGGTTCATCGGCTGGATGCTCGTGCTCGAGTACACGTTCGCGGCAGCTACCGTATCGGTGGGCTGGTCCGGCTACTTCACGGGACTGCTCGAATCGATCGGAAGCGCGACCGGCGTCGCATTAACGCTGCCGGCAGCCCTCACGTCGGCGCCGTTCGACCTGGTCGACGGTCGCGTGGTAGCGACGGGTGCGATCGTCAATCTGCCGGCGGTTGCGATCGCGACCGCGATCGCCGCGCTCTGTTATCGCGGCATCACGCAATCGGCATTCGTGAACTCGATCATCGTCCTTGTCAAGCTCGTAGTGATCTTCATGTTCATGGCATTCAGCCTGCAATTCATCGACCCCGACAACTGGACCCCTTTCATTCCGGAGTCGCAGGGTCCCGAGCGCTTCGGCTGGGAAGGCGTGCTGCGCGCCGCCTCGATCGTGTTCTTCGCCTACATCGGGTTCGACGCAGTCTCGACCGCCGCGCAGGAAGCCAGGAATCCGCAGCGCGACATGCCGATCGGCATCCTGGGCTCGCTCGCAATCTGCACGCTCATCTACATCGCGATGTCTGCGGTCATGACCGGCATCATGCCGTACACGATGCTCGGCACCCCGAAGCCGGTCGCGACCGCGCTCGAAACGTATCCGAGTCTGCTGTGGCTCAAGACGCTGGTCGAGATCGGCGCGATTGCGGGTCTGTCGTCGGTGATCCTGGTGATGATGGTCGGCCAGCCGCGCATCTTCTACTCGATGTCGCGGGACGGCCTCATCCCGCCGATGTTCGGGCGCGTCCATCCGAAGCACCGTACGCCGCACGTCGGCACCGTGGTCGTAGGCATTACCGCTGTGACGCTGGCCGCGTTGCTGCCGATCGGCCGGCTCGGGGAGATGGTGTCGATGGGCACGCTGCTGGCGTTCGCGACAGTCTGCATCGGGATACCCGTGCTGCGCCGCACACGCCCCGACCTGCCGCGCGCCTTCCGCGTTCCGGCTGCACCTGTCGTCGGGATCCTCGGCGCTGCGGCCTGCCTGTACCTCTTCTGGCAGTCGTTCAAGGCGAACTGGCACTGGATGTCGGGCTGGATCATGATCGGGCTCCTGATCTACTTCGCCTACAGCCGTCGCCACAGCAAGCTCAACAGGTAGCCTCGACAGCCCGCCGCCGCGGCACTTCCTGCGCGTTCGGCCGGGCAGCTTTCGGCGAAACTGAAGTGATCGCGGGCCGTGGCGGCGGCCCCGGTGGCTAGCGCTTGTGGTCGTCCCGGGGCGGGAGTTCCGGGCCGCGCAGGTTGACCGGCGTCGTGCGCTGCCGCAGCCGGATGTTGATCATCTCGACGGCCACCGAGAACGCCATCGCGAAGTACAGGTAGCCCCTCGGGATCTCGAAGTCGAATGCCTCGCCGACCAGCGCGACGCCGATCAGGATCAGGAACGACAGCGCCAGCATCTTGATCGTCGGGTGCCGCTCGATGAACTCGTGGATCGGGCGCGCCAGGAACATCATCACCACAACCGCGATCACGATTGCTGTCACCATTACCGGCAGGTGACGCGCAAGACCGACCGCGGTCAGCACCGAGTCGAGCGAGAACACGATGTCGACGAGGCCGATCTGCATCGCCACCGACAGCACGTTGGTGCGCAGCTTGACGTCCCGGTGGACCTGCTCGACCCCTTCGAGCGCGTAGTGGATCTCGCTGACGCTCTTGGCAAGCAGGAACAGGCCACCGGCGAACAGGATCAGGTCGCGGCCGGAGATCTCCTCCCCGAGTACCGTGAACCAGGGCGCCGTGAGACCGATCAGCCAGGTCAGCGAGAACAGGAGGCCGATTCGCGTGACCATCGCGAACGCGAGGCCGAGTATCCGGCCCCGGTGCTGCAGCTCCGGCGGCAGCTTCGAGACCAGGATCGACAGGAAGATGATGTTGTCGATGCCGAGGACGATCTCGAGGAACGTCAGCGTCAGCAGCGAGATCCAGACTTCCGGTTGGCTCAGCAGCTCGATCAACCCGGCAGCCTCCGTTGCACCGTGCTCACGGCAGGTCGTCGACGTCGCCGCGCTTCTCCGGCGGCATGAAGTCGCGGGCCGAGGCGCCGAGGTCGAGTGCAATGGCCCCGGCGACATAGATCGAGGAGTAGGTGCCGATCACGATGCCGATCGCGAGCGCGACGGCGAACCCGCGCAGCGTCTCCCCGCCCAGCACGGCGAGGAACACGACCGACGACAGTGCGCAGCCCGACACGATGATCGTGCGCGCGAGCGTCTCGTTGATGGCGCGGTCGATGACTTCCGCGGGCTCGGCCTTGCGCATCGACCTGAAGCGCTCGCGGATGCGGTCGAAGATCACGACCGTGTCGTTCACCGAGTAGCCGAGGATGGTCAGCAGCGCGGCGACGACGTTGAGGTCGAACGGAATGCCGAGCAGCGCGATGGCTCCGACTGCGACGATCGGATCGTGGAGCGAGGCGACCAGCGAGCCGACGCCGAAGCGCCAGCGGAAGCGGAACGCGATGTAGACCAGGACCAGCAGCAGCGTCATCAGCACCGCCAGCGCCGCCTGTTCGCCCAGTTGCTGGCTGACCTGCGGCCCCACCGAATCGTAATGATTGAGCCTGACGCCGGTGTCGACCGCGCGGAGGGCGTCGAGGATGCGACCGCCCTGTGCCGCCGCGGCATCGGTCCCGACCGGCGGCAGGCGTACCTCGAGCTCGCTGGCGGTGCCGTAGGTACGCACCTGGAAGTCCTCGAGCCCCCCCGCGGCCAGCGCCGTGCGCACGGTCTCGAGGTCGACCGGCTTTGTGAACCTGAGCTCGAACACGATGCCGCCGGTGAAATCGACGGTCAGGTTGAGTCCGCGCACCATCACCAGCGCGATCGAGGCGACGACCACGAGCACCGAGATGGCATACCAGCGGCGCCGCAGCGCCATGAAACGGATCGCCGGAACTTCCTTGAGGAACTCGACCATCGCGGCGCCCTAGATCGCCAGCCGCTCGACACGCCGGCGTCGGCCGTAGATCAGGTGGATCAGCGCGCGACTGCCGACCAGCGCCGTGAACATCGAGGCCAGGATGCCGATCATCAGGGTCACGGCAAACCCGCGCACCGGCCCGGAGCCAAACAGGAACAGCACGCCGCCGGACATCATCATCGTCACGTTCGAATCGAGGATCGCCGACAGGGCCTTGTCGAAGCCGGCGTTGATCGCCGCCCAGGGCGTGGCGCCCACCTTGAGCTCCTCGCGGATGCGCTCGTAGATCAGGATGTTGGCGTCCACCGCCGTGCCGACGGTCAGCACGATGCCGGCGATGCCGGGCAGCGTCAGCGCCGCGCCGAACAGGCCGAGCAGCGCAACGATCAGCACCACGTTGGTGAGCAGCACGATGTCGGCGATCAGGCCGAACGCCTTGTAATAGAACAGCATGAAGGCGAACAGCGCGAGGCCCGCGATCAGCAGCGCGCGCGTGCCGTCGCGGATGTTGTCCTCGCCGACACTCGGGCCGATCACACGCTGCTCGACGATGATGATCGGCGCGGCCAACGCACCGGCGCGCAGCAGCTTCGCAAGCTCGGTACCCTCCGCGGCTGAAAGACCGGTGATCTGGAAGTTGTTGGAAAAAACGCCGCGGATCGTCGCGACGTTGATGACCTCTTCTTTCGACCGGTCGACGGTCACTGCGCGGCCATCCCGCTCGACGAGCTCGCGCTCCTTCTCGATGAACACGACCGCCATCGGGCGGTTCAGGTTCTCGCGCGTGGCGCGCAGCATCTCGTCTCCGCCGCGGCTGTCGAGGCGGACCGAGACAGCGGGCTCGCCCTGCGAGGGCGCGAAGGAGGCGTCGATCAGCTGCTCACCGGTCGCGATCACGTCGCGCTTCAGCAGCACCGGCGAGCCGTCGCGCTGCCGGTAGAGCCGGGTTCCGAGCGGGGCGCGGCCGGTGCGCTCCGCTTCCAGCGGGCTGTTGGTCGGGTCGACCAGGCGGAACTCGAGGGTCGCGACCTTGCCGAGCAAGCGTACGACTTCGGAGGCGTCCTGCACGCCCGGGACCTGGACGGCGATGCGGTTCTGGCCCTGGCGCTGCACGACGGTTTCCGCGACGCCGAGCGCGTTGACGCGGTTCTCGAGGGCCGTGATGTTCTGCTGGATCGCGAACGCCTGCCGTTCCCTGACCCCTGCCTCGGTGAGCGTCGCCGTGACCGTGCCCGGCGCGGACTCGGGCGCGAGAGTCAGCTGCGGGTCGTACTTGAGCAGCGCCTTGCGCGCCGCCTCGGACTGCCCGGAGTCGCGCAGGGTCACGTGCACGGAATTACCGGCGATCGCGACCTCCTGGTACGGGATGCGCGCGTCGCGCAGCACCTTGCGGAAGTCCCGTTCCAGGCGCTGCAGGAGCTGCGTGACCGCGCCCTCGGTATCCACCTCGTAGACCAGCAGCATGCCGCCGCGCAGGTCGAGCCCGAGGCTCATCGGCTCGAGGCCGAGCGCCTGCAGCCAGTCCGGCGAACGCGACGCGGTCGTGAGGGCGATCGCGTACTGGCCCTCGAACTCGCGCTGGATCAGGTCGCGTGCCCTCAGCTGGTCGTCGACGCGCGCGAAGCGCGCCCAGAACCGGCCCTCGCCGTCCACGTAGACCTCGGCAGCCGGGATGCCTGCCTTGGCGAGCGCATCGCCGATCAGCGCCGCGGCGGCATCGTCGAACGCGGCGCGGTCGCGGCGCGAGAGCTGCAGTGCGGGCGACTCGCCGAACCAGTTCGGCAGGGCAAGCAGGAGCGCCGCGACCATGACGGCCGCGAGCAGGATGCCCTTCCAGAGCGGATAGCGTTGCACGCCGGAACGAGAGCGCTCAGGCGCCCTTGAACGTGCCTTTTGGCATCAACTGTGCGATCTGGAATTTCTGGACCTGGATCGCGACGCCGCCGGCGACCTGGAGTGTCACGAAACTCTCGCCCACCTCGGTGATTCGCCCCAGGATCCCGCCATTGGTGACGATCTCGTCTCCGGCCGCGAGCTTGGCGACCATTTCGCGGTGCTCCTTCGCGCGCTTGGTCTGCGGGCGGATCAACAGGAAGTAGAAGACGACGAAGATGAGCACGAGCGGCAGGATCGTGCCGAGGGTGCCGGCCGTCGATCCCGGCGCGGCTTGTGCCCAGGCGGGCGAAATGAAGAAATCCATGTCGTTCCTCTGTGGGGCCGCCAAGGCCGGCCCGTTGGGGCGCGCGATTATGACACAGTGCCACCGCCAGGCCGTCTTGAGGTCTCGGTTGCCACCATGGCTCGCCGGCGCAATCTGCCCGGCACGCAAGCCGAAAACCGCGCGACAACTCCCGGCCCGCAGGTCAGGATTATGTCAACAGGTAAAATCGTAACGTCGCAAGTGCATATTTCAATGCTTGAGGCAACAGCCGGGCCTCAGTGCTGCCCATGCCGGCTGACGCCGGGCCGATTTCAGGCCTCTTCGGCCTCCGGATCCGCAACCCCACGCGCGGCGTGGAAGGCCGCGCGGAATGCCGCGAATTGCCGCGCGGAGATCGCCTCCCGCATGCGCGCCATCAACGAAAAGTAGTAATGCAGGTTGTGCAGGGTCGCGAGGCGCGGTCCGAGCATTTCGCCGCAACGATCGAGGTGCCGGAGGTAGGCGCGGGAATAGTTCCGGCACGTGTAACAGGCGCAACCTGACTCCACCGGCCCGGTATCCGTTGCGTGGCACGCATTGCGGATATTGATGACCCCCGCGGCGGTGAACAGGTGTCCATTCCGTGCATGGCGCGTCGGCATGACGCAGTCGAAGAGATCCACGCCGGCTGCCACCGACTCGACCAGGTCCTCGGGTCGGCCGACGCCCATCAGGTAGCGCGGCTTGTGCTGCGGCATGGCCGGCAGCAGCGCCGCCAGGACGCGCGCCCGCTCTTCCGGCGGCTCGCCGACCGACAGCCCGCCGATCGCGAGACCCGCAAAACCTTGCCGCTCGAGCCCCTCGAGCGAGGCGAGGCGCAGCGTCGCGAACATCCCGCCCTGGACGATGCCGAACAGCACCCCCTCGCCGGACAGAGCGTCGAACGCAAGCCGGCTGCGTTCTGACCAGCGCAGCGACAACTCCATGGACTCGCGCGCCGCGTGCTCGGTCGCCGGGAACGGCGTGCACTCGTCGAACACCATCGCGACGTCGGAGCCGAGCGCGCGCTGCACGCGCATTGAGCCTTCCGGGTCCAGGAACACTTCCGCGCCGTCGACCGGCGAACGGAAACGCACGCCCTGCTCCGAGAGCTTGCGCATCGCCGCGAGGCTGAACACCTGGTAGCCGCCGGAGTCGGTGAGGATCGGCCCGCCCCACTGCATGAACCCGTGCAGCCCGCCGTGCGCGCGCACGATCTCGGCGCCGGGCCGCAGCATCAGGTGGAAGGTGTTGGCGAGGACCATCTCCGCACCGCAGGCAAGCAGCTCCTCGGGCGTCACGCCCTTGACGGTGCCGTGGGTGCCGACCGGCATGAACGCCGGCGTCTCGACGCAACCGCGAGCGAACGCCATGCGCCCGCGCCGCGCGCTCCCGTCCGCAGCGAGCAACTCGAACTTCATGCCGTCGCGCTGCGGGCTGCGAGCACGGCCGGGTCCGGCGTCACGAACATCGCGTCCCCGTAACTGTAGAACCGGTAGCGCCCGGCGATCGCATGATGATACGCAACGAGCACGCGCTCGCGCCCGGCGAATGCCGCGACCAGCACCAGCAGCGTCGATTCCGGCAGGTGGAAATTCGTCAGCAGCGCGTCGACCACGCGGAACCGGTACCCGGGCCGGATGAAGATATCGGTCTCGCCGTCGCGCGGCTCGAGCCGGCCGCCTGCGGCTGCAGCTTCCAGCGCGCGCACGACCGTCGTCCCGACCGCAACCACGCGCCCACCGCGGCGGCGGGCCGCGGCGATGGCGGCGACGGTCTCGGAAGGCACGCGGATGCGCTCGGCGTGCATGCGGTGCGCATCGACCTCGTCCGCGCGCATCGGCATGAATGTGCCGGCGCCGATGTGCAGCGTCAGCTTCGCGATCGCGACACCCTGCGCCGCCAGCTGTGTGAGCGACTCGCGCTCGAAGTGCAGCCCGGCCGTCGGTGCGGCAACCGCGCCGGACGCCTCGGCGTAGACGGTCTGGTAACGTTCCCGGTCAGCGGCCTCCGCCTCGCGCGCGAGGTACGGCGGCAGCGGGACGCTGCCTTCCGCCTCGAAATACCGCTGCGGCTCGCGATCGAGCTCGAACTCGACCAGGTCGCCGTGACGGGCGACCGCAACCGCGACCGCGCCGGTCGGCAACTCGATTCGCGTGCCGGGCCTGACGCCCTTGCTGGCGCGCGCCTGCGCGAGGAAACGGCGGTCACCGAGGATCCGCTCCAGCAGCAGCTCGCAGGCGCCGCCGCTCGGCTTGCGGCCCTTGAGCCGCGCCGGCAGCACGCGCGTGTCGTTCAGCACAACTACGTCGCCGGGGCTAAGCAGCGAGCCAAGGTCGCGAAATGCCAGGTCCCGGATCGCCCCCGTAGCGCCGTCGAGCGCCAGCAAGCGGCTTGCGGCCCGCTCGGGCAGCGGCCGGGCGGCGATCAGTTCAGCCGGCAGCACATAGGAAAAGTCGGCGCGGCGCATGGGCCGCGCAGACTAGCACAGGGCGGGCGACGCTCAGTTCGCCGCGGAAACCTCGGGCACCCGTGGCGCAGGCGGTGCAGGCGGGGGTGTCGGAGCGGGAGGCAACAAGAGTGGCGTATCGAATCGCCGCAGCAGGTCGCGCTCCGGGATCTTCGCGGACAGGGTCTGCGCGCGACGATCGCGCAGGACCCTGAGTTCGACCGACTCGCCCGGCTGGTAGGAGCGCAGGATGCGCATCGCGTGGCTGCCACTCTGCGGTTCGCGTCCGCCGATGGCGAGTATCACGTCGCCGTCCCGCAGCTCGAGGCCGGCCCTCTCGGGTGCACGCGCGACGAGAACCCCCTTCTCCGCGCCGAAGTAGCGCCCGAGCTCCGGCGTCAGCGTGATGAATTCCGCATCGCCCCAGTCCGCGAGCAGCCAGTGCATGGCGCCGTGCGGCAGCCCGTCCAGCGCGCGCAGCGCCGGCAGGGCATGCACGAGCGGCGCTGCCGGCGTGCCGACGAACAATGCACGATCGATCGAGCGCGCCTGGACGGTCAGATTCAGTGGCTTGCCGTCGCGCTTGAGCGAGAGCACGACCTTGTCGCCGGCCTCGACCGACTCCATTGCGCGCACCAGCTCGCGCCCCGTCGCCACCGGCTTCGACTGCACGGCAACGATCACGTCGCCCGCCTTGACACCGGCATCCGCGGCCGGCCCGCCCGGGCTCACGCTCTCGACTCGCACGCCGCCGCCATTCGGCTCCGCGCCGCCGAGGTTTACACCAAGCATCGCGCGCCGCGGCCCCGGGAGGAAAAACTCGAACTCGCGGAACGCGCCCGTTCCCGCCGCTTCGCCCGAGAGCTCCGCAACTTCGCGCGCCGCGTCCTCGAGCCGGCGCTGTGCATCGGCGAGCCGCTCTTCGAGCGACGCCTCCTCGTCTTGCGCCAGCGCGGCGCCGGCGGCCACGGCGAGCGCCGCAGCGGCAAGAAAGTTCAGCATCCTGTGCTGCATCGTGACCTCCTTCCGTTCAGTAACCGCCGATCGCGTCCGCGTAGCGGACCTGGACCAGCGTGTGCATGACGTCCACGCGCTGGCGCCAAAGCCGCTCCGCCCGCTCCGGCGCGTTCGGCTCGAGGGCGACGCGGCTCAGCCGGTCGTCGAGCAGCGCCAGGCGGTCCTCGAGCTCCGCGACCGTGAACGCAGTGCTGCCGCGCATGGCGCGCCGTTCCGGCAGCTGCGCAAGGATCGACTCGAGACGCTCGTTCTCGGCGCGCATTTCAGCCGCTACCGGCGCCCGCACCGCCACGCTGCCGTCGTCGAGCGCCTCCTGCGCCGACTGCAGCCGGGCGGCGATGCCTACGGCCGCGATCAGGGCGGCCGCCGCCAGCGCGAGCGGCCAGCGCAGGTCGAGGCGTGTCTCGCGCGCGTCCCGTGCCGCGAGCACCGCGCGCCAGCCGCCGGCCGGCGGCTCGAATTCGGCGAGCTCCGCAAGCCGTCGCCCGATCAGTTCGGAGTGCATGGCGTGCCCTCCACGAGTGCCGCGTCCCGGCCGAGCAACGCACGCAGCCGCCGGTGCGCACGGGACAGCCGGGACTTTGAAAAGCTCGGGGTCTTGCCGAGGGCGAATCCGATGTCGGCATGCGTGAGGCCCTCGACGTCGTGCAGCCAGACGACCGCGCGTGTCAGCGCCGGCAGCGTCATCAGCGCGCGCTCGAGCCCGGCATCCAGCGGGGCGTGTACGTCGTCGCGGGGGGCCGGCAGCCGGTCCGGGCCGCCCGGGTCCTTGTCGAGCCATTCCAGGCCGCGGTGCCAGGGGGAGCGCAGGTGCATCAGTGCGCGGTTGACGGCGATCGCGCGAATCCACGCCGGCAGCGGACAGCGGCCCTCGTAGGCGCCGATGTGCTCCAGGACGTCGACGAAGGTCTCCTGCAGCAATTCCTCGGCGATGGCCGGCCGGCGCACCAGGCGCCTGAGGAGCGTGTACACGGACCCGGCCGTCGCGGCGTAGACCGCCTCGAGGGCATCCGGGTCGCCCGCCCTGACGGAAGCCACGAGGCTTTCGGGCAGCGCGATGTCGCAGAATCGGGGCATCGGACGCTTAGATGCGCGAGCCCCCGGAAAGGTCGCAGGCCGGGCGGGAAATTCGCTGGTGCCGGGAGCGGGAGTCGAACCCGCAAGGACCTTCCGGTCCGGTGGATTTTGAGTCCACTGCGTCTGCCAATTCCGCCATCCCGGCAGCGAGGCGCGAGTATACGGCGTGCCCGCCAGCGACGCGCAGGCCGGCCCTTGGCAGCCGCCGCGGCGGCGACGACAATTCCGGCGATGAAATTCTGTCCGAGCTGCGCCGCGCCCGTGGCGCAGCGCGTTCCCGATGGGGACCACCTGCCCCGCTCCGTGTGCACGGCCTGCGGCGCCATCCACTACCGCAACCCGAAGCTGATCTCCGGTTGCGTGCCCGAGCTTGACGGCCGCATCCTGATCTGCCGGCGTGCCATCGAACCGCGCCGCGGCTACTGGACCGTGCCGGCCGGCTTCATGGAAATCGGCGAGACGCTGCAGCAGGCGGCGGCCCGCGAGTGCCACGAGGAGGCGCTGGCGCGCGTCAGTGTCGGCAGCCCGCTCGCCATCGTGCACGTGCTGCATGCGGAGCAGGTGCACGTGCTGTTCCGCGCGCGGCTCGCGGATCCCGCGTTCGGCGTGGGAATCGAGAGCCTCGAAACGGTCCTGTGCGAGGAGCGCGAGATCCCGTGGAGGGATATCGCCTTCGCCAGCGTCGAGTTCGCGCTCAGGCGCTATCTCGCGGACCGTGGCGCCGGCCGCGAGGGCTTGCACTTCCATACCATCGAGTGACGGCCGGCGAACGGCGCTGTGGCACAATGCGCCGCCCCGAAAACCCGGAGCCAGTGCCGGAATGTGCGCATGACTTTCGTCGTCACCGAAGCCTGCATCAAGTGCAAGTACCTGGACTGCGTCGAGGTCTGCCCGGTGGACTGCTTCCACGAGGGACCGAATTTCCTGGTCATCGATCCCGAGGAGTGCATCGACTGCACGCTGTGCGAGCCGGAATGTCCGGTGGATGCGATCTTCTCCGAGGAGGAAGTGCCGGCCGGCCAGGAGCCGTTCCTCGCGCTCAACGCAGAGCTGGCCCGGGAATGGCCGGTCATCACGCACCGCAAGGAGCCGCCCGCGGATGCGGATGCGTGGAAGGACGTGAAGGAGAAGTTGCCGCTCCTCGAGCGGTGACGGCTAATTCCGCGCGCTCTGCGCGGCGATCTTCTCGGGCTCGTCGAGATACGACGCGAGATGGGCGGCCGACGCGTAGCCGGCCAGCAAGTCTCCCGTCCCGGTCACGATCCCGGGCGTTCCGGTAAGGCCGATTTCCTTGCCCAGTTGATACTGCGCCGCGATCGGCGTTTCGCAGCGGCCGGCCTTGATCGCCTCGCCGCGCTTGGCGCGCGTCAGCGCATCGTTGCGATCCGAGCTGCACCACACGGCCTCGGCCTGTTTCCAGGAGTCGGTACCCGGGCCGCCGCGCGGATACATCAGGTAGCGGACGCGGATACCGAGCCGATTGAGTTCGCCGATCTCGGCGTGCAGGCGGCGGCAGTGCTCGCAGTCGACGTCGGTGAACACCGTGACCGTGTGGCGGGCTGGCGCCTTCGGCGCGAAGATGATCGCATCGCTGTCGGACACGCCCGCTAGCAGCGCGAGCCGGCCGTGCCTGCGCCGTTCCTCCGTGATGTTCTGCTTCGTGTCCATGTCGAACACATCGCCGGCCACGTAGAAGCGCCCGTCCGCCGAGACATAGCCGACCTCGGTGCCCGAACTGACCTCATACAGGCCGTCGACGGCGGACGGCCGGACGTCCTCGACCCGGATTTCGAGCCGCTTGGCAATTTCGGCGCGGACGTCCGGCTTCGCCGCCGCCGGCCGGGCCGGCGGGGCGGCGCTGACCGCGCCGGCAATCGCCAGGGAAGCGGTCAGGGGAACGAGCAGTTGGGGGATTCGCAGCACGCGGGCCTCGATTCTCGGTTCCGGGTCTGCTTGGACCCCTCGGCGGGTCGGCAGTTCGGCGACGGGTGGAATGATATCAGCCGCGCGGGTGGTGCTGCGCGTGCAATTCCTTCATGCGTTCGCGCGCCACGTGCGTGTAGATCTGGGTCGTCGAGAGGTCGCTGTGGCCGAGCAGCATCTGCACGACCCGCAGGTCGGCGCCGTGGTTCAGCAGGTGGGTCGCGAACGCATGCCGCAGCGTGTGCGGCGACAGCTCCCTGTCGATGCCGCCCTTTTTCGCGTAGCGCTTGATGATGTGCCAGAACGCCTGGCGCGTCATGCGGTCGCCGCGCCGCGTGGGGAACAGGTGATCCGTCTGCCGGTCGAGCAGGATCTCGCCGCGGGCGCCGCGCATGAAATCGTTGAGCCAGCGCACGGCCTCCTCGCCGAGCGGGATCAGCCGCTCGCGATTGCCCTTGCCGACGATGCGCAGCACGCCCTGGTTCAGGTTGACCTGGCTATGGCGCAGGCTGACCAGCTCGGAGACGCGCAGGCCGGTCGCGTAGAGCACCTCGAGCATGGCACGGTCGCGGTGACCGAGCGGCTCCGTGGTCTGCGGCGCCGCGAGCAATGCTTCGACCTGCGCCTCGGTGAGCAAACGCGGCAGGCTCCTGCCGATCTTCGGCATGGCGATCTGCGCGGTCGGGTCTTCCTTGACGACGCCCTCGCGCACCAGGTAGCGGAAAAAGCGGCGGAAGCTCGAGAGCTGGCGTGCCGTGGAACGCGGCCGGGCACCTGTCTCCACGCGCCAGGCGATGAACGCGAGCAGATCGTTCCGGGACGTGCGGTCGAGGGCCGTGCCGCGCTTCCTGAGCCAGCGCGCGAGCGCGGTGAGATCGGCACGGTAGGCGGCCAGCGTGTTCGGCGACAGGCCATGCTCCATCCAGACTGCGTCGAGGAAGCGCGTGATTACCGGTTCGACCGACTCGTCCGGTCCGCTGGCGGTCGCCAGGGTCGCGGCACGTACCGATGTCGATGATTTCATGGCTGCGCTCATGGACCTGTCCTGCTGTCCGTCGCGGCTGCCTGTACCGGCGCGGGATCGCGCGCACCAGGCTGGTGCGACAGAACGCGGGCGCAGTATGGTTTGGCCCGGCTGCGGTCAGCGTGACCCGCCTCACAGAGCCCTATGACCGTTATAACATAACCGGAACCAGTTCACAGTACCTGAGGCCGAATCGACGCCCCGCCCCATGACCCGGAATCCGCTGCAACTCGCATGGGGCCTCTGGGCCTTCCTGCTCGTAATCCCGGTCGTGCTGCTCGCAGGCTTCGCGATCCTGCTGCTGCCGGGGCTCACCGCGCGTCGCGCCACGGCGGGCGCGGTTTGCCGCGCCTATTTCCTGTTGAGCGGGCTGCCGGTGCGCCGCAACGGTCTCGACCGCCTACCGGCGACGGGCTGCGTCATCGTCGCGAACCACGCCAGCTATCTCGACGGGCCGCTGCTGTTCGCCCACCTGCCGCCGCGCTTCGGCTTCGTGATCAAGAAAGAGGCATCGCGCGCACCGGTGCTCGGCTACCTGCTGCAGCGGCTCGGCCACCACTTCGTCGAGCGCAACAATCGCCACGAGGGCGCCGGCGATGCGCGCCGGATCCTGCGGGCCCTGGAGCGCGGCGAAGCGGTCGCGTTCTTCCCGGAGGGGACATTCAGCCCCGACCAGGGGATCGGCCGGTTCCACGACGGGGCGTTCGCGCTGGCGGCGCGCACCGGTCTTCCGGTCGCACCGGTCGCGATCCGGGGCACGCGCGAGGTGCTGGGCGGCACGCAGCGGTGGCCGCATTGGTCCCGCATTGCCATCGAGGTGCTCGATCCGCTGCCCGCCCGCACGGGTGCCGGCGACGCGGCGTCGGAATTGCGCGACGCCGCCCGCGAGCGCATTGCCGCCGCAACCCGCGAGCCGCTCTTGTGACGGGGACGCACCCCTTCACAATCACATGTTGCGGCGATACTGGCCGCCGACCGCGTACAGCGCGCGCGAAATACGGCCCAGCGACGCGGACTTGACCGTCTCCAAGAGCTCGCCGAACACGTTGCCTCCCGACGCGGCCGTCGCCTGCAGGCGGCCGAGCGCCGCCGCCTGCGTCGCGGCGTGCGCTTCGTTGTAGGCGCGCACCGCGGCGACCTGCGCCTGCTTCTCCTCCTCGGTCGACCGGATCAGCTCGGCGTTCCTGATCTCGTCGTGGCTGCCCTGCTCCGGCAGGAAGGTGTTGACGCCGATGATCGGCAGGCTGCCGTCGTGCTTCTTGTGCTCGTAGTACAGCGACTCCTCCTGGATCTTGCCGCGCTGGTACATGGTCTCCATGGCGCCCAGCACGCCACCCCGCTCGGACAGATCCTCGAACTCGCGGTACACCGCCTCCTCGACCAGCTCGGTCAGGCGCTCGATCACGAACGAGCCCTGCCAGGGATTCTGGTTCTGGTTGAGCCCGAGCTCGCGCGCGATGATGAGCTGGATCGCCACCGCACGCCTGACGCTCTCCTCGGTCGGCGTGGTGATCGCCTCGTCGTAGGCGTTGGTGTGCAGGCTGTTGCAGCTGTCGAACAGCGCGTACATCGCCTGCAGCGTGGTGCGGATGTCATTGAACTGGATTTCGCGCGCGTGCAGCGAGCGCCCGGACGTCTGCACGTGGTACTTGAGCATCTGGCTGCGGGCCGAGGCGCCGTAGCGGTCACGCATCGCGCGCGCCCAGATGCGCCGCGCCACGCGCCCGATCACCGCGTACTCCGGGTCCATGCCGTTCGAGAAGAAGAACGACAGGTTGGGCGCGAAGTCGTCAACCTTCATGCCGCGCGACAGGTAGTACTCGACGATCGTGAAGCCGTTGGCGAGCGTGAACGCGAGCTGCGAGACCGGGTTCGCCCCCGCCTCGGCGATGTGGTAGCCGGATATCGACACCGAGTAGAAATTGCGTACGCCATTAGCGGTGAAGAACTGCTGCACGTCGCCCATCATCCTGAGCGCAAACTCGGTCGAGAAAATGCAGGTGTTCTGCGCCTGGTCCTCCTTGAGGATGTCGGCCTGCACCGTGCCGCGCACGCGCGTGAGCGCGTCGGCGCGGAGCCGCGCGTAAGTCCCGGCGTCCACCAGCTGGTCGCCGCTCACGCCGAGCAGGCCGAGCCCCGAGCCGTCGTGGCCGGCGGGCAACTCGCCGCGGTAGCCCGGCCGCTCGCGGCCGGCAAACAGCTTCGCGATCCTTGCTTCCGCCTCCTCCCAGCGCCCATTCGCGCGCAGCCATTTCTCGACCTGCTGGTCCACGGCGGTGTTCATGAACATGGCGAGGATCATCGGCGCGGGTCCGTTGATCGTCATCGACACCGAGGTCGACGGCGCGCACAGGTCGAATCCCGAATAAAGCCGCTTCATGTCGTCGAGGCTCGCGATCGACACGCCCGAATTGCCAATGCGCCCGTAAACGTCGGGCCGCTCGTCCGGATCCTCGCCGTAGAGCGTGGTCGAGTCGAATGCCGTCGAAAGCCGGGTCGCCTGGTGCCCGCGCGCCAGATAGTGGAAGCGCCGGTTGGTGCGTTCCGGCATCCCCTCGCCCGCGAACATGCGGGTCGGATCCTCGTCCTCGCGCCGGTAGGCATAGATGCCGCCGGTGTACGGGTAGGAACCGGGCAGGTTCTCGGTCAGCAGGAACGCGAGCTGCGCGCCCCAGTCCTCGTGCGCCGGCGCCGCGATCTTCGGCAGCCGCAGGTGCGAGAGCGACTCGGTGTAGTTCGGCCCGCGCACCTCGCGGTCGCGCACCCGATAGCAGAACTCGTCGGCCGCCGCGGCCGCGCGGCGCGCGGGCCACTCGCGCAGCAATGCCAGGCTCTCCGCCCCGATCTCGTCAAGGGCGGCGTTATAAGCGCGGTGCAATACCTGCCGCGAGGCGTCACCCGCGGCTAGCGCGGCCTCCGCGCAGCGCTCGAGCGGGGCCGGGAGCTCCGCGTCGCCGATCGCCTGCAGGGCGCGGTGCAGGCCGTGCGCACGGCTTGCGGCGGCGGCACCCGCCAGCGCGGCACGCTGCGCGCCGCGGCCGCCGGCCGCGATCTCCGCGAGGTAGCGCACCTGCGCGCCCGGAATGATCGCCTGCCGCGCGGGCACACCGACCGGCGCGAGGCCCTCCGGGTGCCACGGCCGGACGCGGCCCCACTGTTCGTTCAGGCGCGCGCAGAGCGCCGCGAACAGCGCGTTGACGCCGGCGTCGTTGAACTGGCTGGCAATGGTCGGGAACACCGGCAGCGCCTCGGGCGGCGTCTTGAACAGCTTGCGATTGCGCGCCACCTGCTTGCGCACGTCGCGGAGCGCGTCCTCGGCGCCGCGCTTCTCGAACTTGTTGAGCACGATGAAGTCGGCGAAGTCCAGCATGTCGATCTTCTCGAGCTGGCTGGCGGCGCCGTAGTCGGCCGTCATGACGTACAGCGACAGGTCGACGAGGTCCACGATTTCGGTGTCGCTCTGCCCGATACCCGCCGTCTCGACCACGATCAGGTCGAATCCCGCCGACTTCAGGAGCTGGACGGTGTCGGCCAGCACCGCGGAGGTCGCGAGGTGCTGCCGGCGCGTCGCCAGCGAGCGCATGAAGAGTTGCTCGTTCGCGAGCGCGTTCATGCGTATCCGGTCGCCGAGCAGCGCCCCGCCGGAGCGCCTGCGTGTCGGGTCCATGGCGACGACGGCGACGCGGCGGTCCGGAAAGAAGCGCACGATGCGGTTCAGGATCTCGTCGGTGAGCGAGGACTTGCCGGCCCCGCCGGTCCCGGTGATGCCGATCACGGGCGGGCGATTGAGCGTCTTGCCCGCGGCGCTCCTGACGCGCGCGACCTCCGGCTCGTGGCCCTGTTCGAGCAGCGTGATCGCCCGCGCGAGGTTCACCGGGTCGTCGGCACTGACGCCGGTGCCGTCAAATACCGGCCGCGGCGACGCGCGCACGCGCCGGATGACGTCCTCGATCATGCCGTCGAGACCGAGCCGGAGGCCGTCGTCCGGCGTGTAGATCTTCTCGATGCCGTAAGCCTCGAGTTCCTCGACCTCGTGCGAGGCGATGGTCCCGCCGCCGCCGACCACGATGCGGATGTGCGACGCACCCTCGGCCTTCAACCGGTCCACCATGTAGCGGAAGTACTCGTTGTGCCCGCCCTGGTAGCTGCTGACGGCGATGCCATCGGCATCCTCCTGGATCGCGGCCCGGACGATGTCGGCGACGCTGCGGTTATGGCCGAGGTGCACGACTTCCGCCCCGTGCGCCTGCAGGATCCGGCGGATGATGTTGATCGCGGCGTCGTGGCCGTCGAACAGCGAGGCTGCGCTCACGAAGCGCAGGGGACTGCGGTCGGCGGCTGCCGCCTTGTCGATCCGCTCGGCCGGGCTGCTCATCGGGTCTCCCACGCGCGACTTCCGGACAGTTTAGCGTTGCGGTCCGCGGCCGGCTAAGTGGCAGGCGGCAGTTGTCTCGCCACAGCCGGGGCGACAGCCAGCCTGTTGCACGGCAAAATAGCCTCCATCCGCCGGAACGGGATAGCAACCATGGCCCACGAATCTGTCGTCATCCTGAGCGCCCGTCGCACGCCCATCGGGGCCATGCTCGGCGTGTTCGCCAATGTTCCGGGCCACGCGCTCGGTGCGGCGGCAATCGCTGGCGCGCTCGAGAGTGCGGGTGCGGATCCCGCGTTCGTCAACGAAGTCGTGATGGGCTGCGTGCTGCCTGCCGGCCAGGGACAGGCACCCGCCCGGCAGGCGGCCATCGCCGCGGGCGTGCCGCGCGCCGTGCCCGCGACCACGGTCAACAAGATGTGCGGTTCCGCCATGAAAGCAGTGATGTACGGTGCCGACCAGATCGCCGCGGGCAGCGCCAACTTCGTGCTCGCCGGCGGGCTCGAATCGATGACCAATGCCCCCTACCTGCTGCCCAAGGCGCGAGCCGGCTACCGCATGGGTCACGGCGAGATCCTCGACCACATGTTCTACGACGGCCTGCAGAGCCCCTGGGACGGCAAGCTCATGGGCTGCTTTGCCGATGCGACCGCGGCACGCTATGCATTCACGCGCGCTGACCAGGACGCGTTCGCGGCCGAGTCGGTGCGCCGCGCGATTGCCGCCGTGGAATCGGGCGCGTTCGTCGATGAGATCTGCGCCGTCACGGTCAAGGACCGCAAGGGCGAGCGCCGCATTGAGCGCGACGAAACACCATTCACGGTTTCGGTGGACAAGATTCCGACGCTCAAGCCGGCATTCGGCAAGGACGGCACCGTCACGGCGGCGAGCTCCTCCTCGATCTCCGACGGCGCCGCCGCACTCCTGCTCGCGGGTGCAAGCGCCGCCGCCAGGGCCGGGCTCAAACCGATCGCGCGCATCGTCGCGCACGCGAGCCATGCGCAGGAGCCGGAGTGGTTCACGATCGCGCCGGTCGGCGCGATCCAGTCGGCGCTCCAGCGCGCCGGCTGGAAGGCCGCCGACGTCGACCTCTTCGAGGTCAACGAAGCCTTCGCGGTCGTGACCATGGCGGCCATGAGGGACATCGGCATCCCGCACGACAAGGTCAATGTGCACGGCGGCGCCTGCGCGCTCGGCCACCCGATCGGCGCGACGGGCGCGCGCATCCTGACGACCCTGATTCATGCGCTGCGGCGGCACGGCAGGAAGCGCGGCCTCGCGGCGCTGTGCATCGGCGGCGGTGAAGCGACGGCGGTCGCGGTCGAGCTCAGCTGATCGCAGACGTCACCGCCGGTGGTTCCCCCACCTCGGTCGCCAGGTCGATCCCGGCGACTTCGTAGCCGCGGCGAAAGTCGCGCACGTGGCGGGTCATCCACTCGGCGGCCCGCTTCGCGTCGCGCGCCTTGACGGCGGCAAGGATCGCCACCTGCGCCGCCCCGATTCGAACCCTGGCCTGCGGCACGCGGTCGATGATCACGGCAAGACTCGGCTTCAGCAGGCGCAGCAGCGGCTCGTTCAGCAGGTGAAAGACGGGATTCGCGCCGGCCTCGGCGAGCGCGTCGAAGAAATCCGCGACGTCGGTCACCGTCGCCTCACGCTCGCCGGAACGCGCCGCAAACCGGTTCGCGCACGCGGACAGCTTGGCTAGCGCGGCCGGCGAACGGCGCAGGGCGGCGGCCGACGCGATGCCGGGCTGGACCGCCTGCAGGGCCTCCCACACGTCCACCACGCGTGCCCGATGCAAGGTGAGCGCCTGCGACAGGCCGCCGCCGACCGCCTCGCGCGTCGGGCGCGTGACGATCAGCCGTTTTCCGCCGCGGCGCCGGCCCAGCAGCCCGGCACTCTCGAGCTTGCGCAAGGCTTCCCGGACAGTCGAGCGGTTCACCTCGAACTGGCGTGCCAGCTCGGTCTCCGTCGGCAGGACCTGCCCTTCCCGGAGTTCGCGGCCGAGGATCCGGGTGCGGATCGCCTCCGACACCCGCAGATAGGCGGGGGCATAGCTGACCGGGTCGAACATCGGGCGCATATGTTGAGTCTCAAGTACTTGCCTGTCCGATTGTCGGACAATATGATATTGGAAGCAAGCCGAGACCTCGGGGGTGGAGTTCCGAATGTCTGCGGTCGATTTCGATTTCGACCTGCCCGCCCGGGTCGAGGAGCTGCGCCAGGCCGTCCGCGAGTTCGCCCAGCGGCGCATCGCGCCCCAGGCCGATGAGATCGACCGCAGCAACCGCTTTCCGCGCGAGCTCTGGCCCGAGATGGGCGCGATGGGCCTGCTCGGCATGACAGTCCCCGAGGAATACGGCGGGCTCGGGTTCGGCTATCTGGAGCACGTCGTCGCCATGGAGGAGATCAGCCGCGCGTCCGGTTCAATCGGCCTCTCCTATGGTGCGCATTCGAACCTGTGCGTGAACCAGCTGCGGCGCTTCGGCAACGATGCCCAGAAGCGCCGTTACCTGCCCCGCCTAGTGTCCGGCGAAGACGTCGGTGCGCTCGCGATGAGCGAGCCCGGGTCCGGATCCGACGTCGTCTCCATGCGCACCCGGGCCGAGCGGCGTGACGGCGGCTGGCTGCTGAGCGGTACGAAGATGTGGATCACGAACGGGCCGGAAGCCGACACGGCAATCATTTATGCGACCATCGAACCGGGGAGCGGCGCGAAGGGCATCACCGCGTTCATCGTCGAACGCGGGATGAAGGGCTATCGCGCCGCGCAGAAGCTCGACAAGATCGGCATGCGCGGGTCGGACACCTGCGAGCTCGTGTTCGAGGATTGCCTGGTCCCGGATGCGAACCTCCTGGGGCGCCCCGGCGGCGGCGTGGAGATCCTGATGTCGGGGCTCGACTACGAGCGCCTGGTGCTGACGGGGGGACCGCTCGGGCTCATGCGCGCCGCGCTCGACCTGGTCATTCCCTACCTGCACGACCGCGAGCAATTCGGCCGGCCGATCGGCAGCTTTCAGCTCATGCAGGCCAAGCTCGCGGACCTTTATGCCGCCTGCAACGCCGCGCGCGCGTACGCGTATGCGGTGGCCCGCGCCTGCGACGCCGGGCGCACGACCCGCTATGACACCGCTGCCTGCATGCTGATCGCGTCGGAAAACGCGACGCGTGCCGGTCTCGAGGCCATCCAGGTGCTGGGTGGCAACGGCTACATCAACGAGTACCCCGCCGGGCGCATCCTGCGCGACGCGAAACTGTACGAAATCGGCGCCGGCACGAACGAGATCCGCCGCATGCTGATCGGCCGCGAGCTGCTCAGGGCGACCGCGCCATGACGCGCATCGCCTCGCGTGTCGACACGGGCGGCGCGGAGTTTCGCGGGAACGCGGCGCACATGGCCGCATTGACCTCCGACCTGCGCAGCCGCCAGGCGCTCGCGGCCCAGGGCGGCGGCGAGGACGCTCGCGCCCGGCACGTGGCGCGCGGGAAGCTGCTGCCGCGTGAGCGCATCGAAGCGCTGCTCGATCCCGGCAGTCCCTTCCTCGAACTCTCGCCGCTCGCCGCGGGCGGGATGTACGACGACGACGCGCCGTCCGCAGGCGTGGTCACAGGCATCGGGCGCATCCACGGCGGCGAGGTCCTGGTGGTCGCCAACGACGCCACCGTCAAGGGCGGGACCTACTACCCGATGACGGTGCGCAAGCACCTGCGCGCGCAGGAGATCGCGCTCGAGAACCGGCTGCCCTGCATCTACCTGGTCGACTCGGGCGGCGCATTCCTGCCGCTGCAGGACGAGGTGTTCCCCGACCGCGAGCATTTCGGCCGCATCTTCTACAACCAGGCCCGTCTCTCCGCGGCAGGCATTGCGCAGCTCGCGGTGGTGATGGGCTCCTGCACCGCCGGCGGCGCCTACGTCCCCGCGATGTGCGACGAGTCGATCATCGTACGCAAGCAGGGCACGATCTTTCTCGGCGGGCCGCCGCTCGTGAAGGCGGCGACCGGCGAGGTCGTCGACGCCGAGACGCTCGGCGGCGGCGACGTGCATGCCCGCACGTCGGGTGTCGTGGACCACCTGGCGGAGAACGACGCGCACGCGCTCGCCATGGCGCGTGAAGCCATCGGCAGCCTGCACCGTAGCCCGGCCGCCTGGCTCGGGCGGCGGCCAGCAGCGCCGCCGGCGCAGGAGCCCGGCGAACTCTACGGCATCGTGCCGCGCGACCTGCGCCAGCCCTACGACGTGCGCGAGGTGATCGCCCGGCTGGTCGACGGCTCGGAGTTCCACGAGTTCAAGGCGCTGTACGGCAAGACGCTGGTCTGCGGCTTCGCGCACCTGTGGGGCTACCCGGTCGCGATCCTGGCCAACAACGGCATCCTGTTCTCGGAGTCGGCGCTGAAGGGCGCGCACTTCGTGCAGCTCGCCAATCGCCGCAAGGTGCCGCTCTTGTTCCTGCAGAACATCACCGGCTTCATGGTCGGCCGCCGCTACGAGGCGGGCGGCATCGCGCGCGACGGCGCCAAGATGGTGACCGCGGTCGCCTGTTCGACCGTACCGAAACTGACCGTGGTGATCGGCGGGTCGTTCGGCGCTGGCAACTACGCGATGTGCGGGCGCGCCTACGGCGGGCGCTTCCTGTGGACCTGGCCGAACGCGCGCATTTCGGTGATGGGCGGCGAGCAGGCGGCGAGCGTGCTCGCCACCGTGCGCCGCGACGGCATCGAGGCGAAAGGCGGCGCTTGGCCGGACGCCGAGCAGGAGGCCTTCATGGCGGGCATCCGCGACCAGTACGAGCGCCAGGGCAACCCCTACTACGCCACGGCCCGGCTCTGGGACGACGGCGTCATCGACCCGCTCGACACGCGCCGCGTGCTCGGTCTCGCGCTCGAGGTCGTGGCACATGGACCCGCGCCCGCTGCCGAGTCCTACGGCGTGTTCCGGATGTGACGGCGATGCTGCGCACGACCCGGGATGCCCGCGGCATTGTCACCCTGACCCTGGACCGGCCCGAGGCGAAGAACGCGCTGTCCGCGGCGCTGGTCGGCGAACTCACGGCCGCGCTCGGCGCGCTGGCCGGGGACAACACGGTGCGCGCCATCGTCCTGACCGGCGCCGGCAACGTTTTCTGCGCCGGCGCGGACATCGGCGAGATGCGCGCTGCCGGCGCGGCGGCCCCGGAGCAGAACGAAGCGGACTCGCGTCACTTCGCGAAGATGCTGGAGACGCTCGAACGGCAGCCGCAGTCGACCGTCGCGCTGGTCAACGGCGCCGCGTTTGGCGGCGCCATCGGGCTCATCGCCGCCTGCGATATCGCCCTCGCGGCGGCCGGCGCGCGCTTTTCCCTCTCCGAGGTGCGGCTCGGCCTGGTGCCCGCGATGATCTCGCCTTACGTCGTGCGCGCGATCGGCCTGCGGGAAGCGCGGCGCTGGTGCCTCACCGGCGAGGTGATGGACGCTGCGACGGCGCGGCGTATCGGCCTGGTCCACGAGGTCGCGGACGACGTTGCGCTCGCGGACGCGACCGAAGCGATCCTGGCGGCCCTGCTCGCCGGCGCACCGGGCGCGCAGGCCGAGATCAAGCGGCTGTTGCGCCACGTCACCGGTCGCAGCGACGCAGGCGACGACGCCCTGCTCGCCGACACCGCGCGCTGGATCGCGCGCGTGCGCGCGGGCGCCGAGGCGCGCGAGGGGCTCACGGCCTTCCTCGAGCGGCGCACGCCCGGCTGGATCCGCGACGCGTGAGGATCCGCCGGCTCCTGATCGCGAACCGCGGGGAAATCGCCTGCCGCGTCATCCGCAGCTGCAACCGGCTCGGCGTGCACACGATCGTCGTTCACTCGGACGCCGACCAGGGCGCAATGCACGTGCGCCTCGCCGACGAGGCCCGCCTCATCGGCCCGGCGCCGGCCCGCGAGTCGTACCTGAACGCCGCGGCAATCCTCACCGCCGCGCGCGAGGTGCGCGCCGACGCGATCCACCCGGGCTACGGATTTCTCTCGGAGAACGCCGCGTTCGCCGAGGCCTGCGCCGCCGCAGGCGTCGTGTTCGTTGGTCCGCCCGCGGCAGCGATCCGCGCGATGGGGCTCAAGCACGAGGCGAAGGCGCTCGCATCGGCAGCCGGCGTGCCGGTCGTCCCTGGCTACATGGGCGAGGACCAGTCGCCCGCGCGGCTCGCCGCGGAAACGGCGCGCGTGGGATACCCGCTGCTCGTCAAGGCGGTCGCCGGCGGCGGCGGCAAGGGCATGCGGGTCGTGCGCGCGCCGGCCGAGCTCGACGAGGCGATCCGCGGCGCGCGCGGCGAGGCCGAGAGCGCATTCGGCGACGGCCGGCTCCTGCTCGAGCGCTTCCTGGAGCGCCCGCGGCACGTCGAGGTCCAGGTCTTCGCCGACGCTGCGGGCTCCTGCGTACACCTGTTCGAACGCGAGTGCTCCGTGCAGCGCCGCTACCAGAAGATCATCGAGGAATCGCCCTCGCCCTTCATCGACCCGCCGACGCGCGCGGCCATGACTGCCGCGGCCGTGCGTACCGCCCTTGCGGTCGGCTACGTGAACGCCGGAACCGTCGAGTTCATCGTCGATGCGGGCGGCGAGTTCTACTTCATGGAGATGAACACCCGCCTGCAGGTCGAGCATCCGGTCACCGAGGCGGTCACCGGGCTCGACCTTGTCGAGTGGCAGCTGCGCGTCGCGGGGGGTGAGCGGCTGCCGCTTGCCCAGGAAGCGATCCGTCAGCAGGGCCACGCGATCGAGACGCGCATCTACAGCGAGGACCCCCGGCGCGGGTTCCTGCCGTCGGTCGGGCGCGTGCGCCGCTTCGCGCACCCGCCCGCGGATGCGGAGTGGCGCATCGATACCGGCATCGCGGACGGCGACGCAATCACGGTGCATTACGACCCGATGATCGCGAAGGTGATCGCATCGGGTCCCGATCGTGCCGGCGCGCTCGCGAAGCTTCGCCATTGCCTTGACCGCACCGCGGTGTTCGGCGTCGCCAACAACCTGCCACTGCTGCGCGCGGTCGCGGCGCATCCGGCGTTCGTCGCGGGTGACGTCGACACGGGTTTCATCGATCGGGAGTTGACCGCGCTCACCGCAGTTCCCGAACCGCAACCCGAGTCGCTGCTGCTGGCGGCGCAGATCGCGCTCGATACGCGCCAGCCCGCTACAGGGTCGTCGCCATCAGCCTGGGAACTCGGCGACGGCTGGCGCGCCGGCGCCGCCGCGGAACAGTCAGTGGGTCTCTGCACGCCATTGCACCGCCGCTGGCGCGCGCGGCGCGACGGCGAGACGCTCGAGCTCACAGCAGGCAGCACGCGGGTCACGGGACAGGTGCGGGCACTCGGCGCCGGTCGCTTCGCCGCCGACGCCGGCCACGGCTCGCGCGAGCTCGAGCTGATCCGCGACCGCGAGCGCCTGCAGGTCGTCGGCGAGAGCGCCGACCAGATCGAGCTCGCGCCGGCGTGGCCGTTCGAGCGCAGCGCAGAAGACGCGGATGCCCATCCCGCATCGCCGCTGCCGGGCCGCGTGGTCGAGCTGCGCGTGCAGGTCGGCGATGCGGTGACGCGCGGCGACGTGCTCGCAGTGGTCGAGGGCATGAAGATGCAGCACGCCATCCGCGCAGGCCGTGCCGGCACCGTCGCCAACGTCCTCGCGCGCGCCGGCGAACTGGTCGAGGCCGAAACCGTCCTCTTCGACATCGACCCATGCTGAGTTGTCTTGCGGCGCAATAGCCGATAAGGTCTTGAACCTTTGGCTATTTCAGCGTCTGCATTCGCAGTGCAGTAAAGGGATCCATGCAGCTTCCCGGGAAAGTCGTGGTCGTCACGGGCGCGGCCCGTGGCCTCGGGCGCGCGATCGCGCTCGCTTTCGCGGCGCGCGGCGCCGAGGTCGCAGCGCTCGACCGCGACGGCGCGGCGCTCGACGAAACGGTCGGCCAGTGCACGGCCGCGGGCGTGCGCGCGAAGGCCCATGTCGTGGACGTCACCTCCGAGCCCGATGTCATCCGCTGTTTCGACGCAGTGACCGCGGATTTCGGCCGCTTCGACATCCTGGTCAACAACGCGGGCATCACGCGGGACGCCCTCCTGGTCAAGGCCCAGGACGGTGTCATTCATTCGAAGATGTCGCTTGCCCAGTGGCAGGCGGTCATCGACGTCAACCTGACCGGCGTGTTCCTGTGCGGACGCGAGGGCGCCGAGCGCATGATCCAGTGCGGCCACGGCGGGCTGATCGTCAACATCTCGTCGATCTCGCGCGAAGGCAACCCGGGCCAGACCAACTACTCGGCTGCGAAGGCCGGCGTTGCCGCGATGACCGTGGTCTGGGCCAGGGAGCTCGCGCGCTACGGCATACGCGCCGCGGCGATCGCACCGGGCTTCTGCGCGACCGACATCCTCGCGGCGATGAGGCCGGAGATGGTCGGGCGGGTGAAGGCCGCGGTGCCGCTGCACCGGCTCGGCGAGCCGGCGGAAATCGCCGCAACGGCGGTGTTCATCGCCGAAAACGAGTTTGTGACCGGCCGGGTCTTCGAGGTGGACGGCGGCCTGAGGCTCTAGCCTGTAGACTGTAGTTTGCGGGAGACGCATGAACCTGAACCAGGTCAAGGCCGTCATCAGTGGCGGCGCTTCGGGACTCGGCCAGGCCACGGCCGCGCGGCTGGTCGCCGGCGGCGGCCAGGTGGCATTGCTCGACGTCCAGGACGAGGCGGGCCGCAGGGCCGCCGCTGGGCTCGGCACGGCCGCAAGCTACCACCGCTGCGATGTGACGGCGGAGGCCGAAGTGGAGGCCGCCGTGCAGTCGGCCGCGGCGCGCATGGCCGGGATAAACGTGTCCGTGTCCTGTGCCGGCGTCGCGACGCCCGGCAAGCTGCTCGGCAGGGACGGGCCACTGCCCGTTGCTGCCTTCCAGCGCGTACTGGCGATAAACACGCTCGGCACTTTCCTGCTCGACCGCGCGGCGGCGGGGATCATGCAGCACAACGCTCCCGGCGAGGACGGCGAACGGGGCCTCCTGGTCCACACCGCTTCGGTCGCGGCTTTCGAAGGGCAGATCGGCCAGGTCGCCTACGCGACTTCCAAGGCTGCCGTCGCCGGCATGGTGCTGCCGCTCGCGCGCGAACTCGCGCGCTTCGGCATCCGCGTGGTCTGCATCGCCCCCGGCATCTTCGGCACACCGATGATGGCGGGCCTACCGCAGGAAGCCCAGGACTCGCTCGGCAAGCAGGTGCCCTTCCCGCCGCGTCTCGGCCGGCCCGAGGAGTACGCGGAACTCGTGGCCGCGATCGTCACGAACCGGATGCTGAATGGCGAGACGATCCGCATCGACGGCGCCATTCGCATGGCGCCCAGGTAAGGGACCGGTGATGACCGGTCGGCAATTCGCGCGATGGGGCGCGCTCGCCTGCGCCGCGGCGCTTGCTGCCTGCGCCGCGCAGCCGCCGGCTGCAGCGCCGCCCGTACCGGGCCCGGACGAAGTCGTAGCCGCCACGCCGGCTCCACCGGCGGGCGCGATCGATATCCCGATCGAGTACTACCGCCTCGGCAACGGGCTCAAAGTCGTGCTGTCCCGCGATGTGACCGCACCGACGGTGACGGTCGGCGTGTACTACCACATCGGTTTTCGCATCGAGCCGCGCGGCCGCACGGGCTTCGCGCACCTGTTCGAGCACCTGATGTTCCAGGGCTCCGGCAACCTGGGGAAGATGGAGTTCATCCGGCTCGTCGAGGGTAACGGCGGCGTCGTGAACGGCTCGACGCGTTTCGACTACACGAACTACTACCAGATCGTGCCGGCGCACGTGCTCGAGACCGTGCTCTGGGCCGAAGCCGACCGGATGAAGGCGCTGGCGATCACGCAGGCGAATCTCGAGAACCAGCAGGGCGTGGTCAAGAACGAGGTGCGCGACAACGTGCTCAATCAGCCGTACGGCGGCTTTCCGTGGCTGACCATGCCGCAGGTCGCGAACACGAACTGGTTCAACGCGCACAATTTCTACGGCGACCTCGCCGACCTCGACGCCGCGACGCTCGCGGATGCGCAGGCCTTCTTCGACACCTACTACGCGCCCAACAACGCGGTGCTGGTGATCGCCGGCGACTTCGAGCCGCCGGTCGCGCGCGCCTGGGTCGAAAAGCACTTCGGCTCCATTCCGGCGCGGCCGCAGCCCGCGCGCCCGGACCTCGCCGAGCCCGTGCAGCAGGGCGAGAAACGCGACGCATACGTCGACCGGCTCGCGCCGCGCCCTGCCCTGGCGCTCGCCTGGCAGGTACCGGAGCGCGGCACGTCGGAGCACTACGCCTTCAGCCTGCTCGACACCATCCTGCTGCAGGGCGAGGACAGCCGCCTGTGGCAGCGGCTGGTGCAGGAGCGCGGTTACGCGGGCGGCGTCGGCGGCGGCATCAACCTGCTCGGCAACGAGTTCACCTACGACGGCCCGATGCTGTGGATGCTGTACCTGGTCCACGATCCCGGCGCGACGCCCGAGGCGATCATCGCCGACATCGACGCCGAGATCGCCCGCATCCAGGCCGAGCCGCCCACGACGGAGGAACTCGCGCGCGCATTGACCAAGCTGCGCGCCTCGCTCTACGACCTGGCCGGCTCGAGCACGCGCTTCGGCCTCCTAGACCTGCTCGCTTCATTCGCGCTGTTCGACGACGACCCGGGTCTCATCAACCGTCTCGAGGCCGATTTCCGCGCAGTAACGCCCGAGCAGATCAGCGCGGTCGCGCGCGTCTATCTCGCGCCCGGGCGCCGCACCGTGCAGGTCGTCGAGCCGGGCCGCGCGCAGCCGGCGCCTGCCGGGGGTGCGCCATGAGGCGCCGAGCCGCCCTGCTCGCCGCCCTGCTCGCGCTTCCTGGGTTTGCGCAGGATCGGGAACTGCCCCCGCCCCCGGGCGCGCCGCACGAGTTCAAGCTGCCGTCGCGGGAAACCGTGCGCCTCGACAACGGACTCGCGATCACCTTCATCGATTACGGGACCGTCCCCAAGGTCACCCTGGTGGCATCGGTCCGCACCGGCAACATCGACGAGGGGCGCGATACCTGGCTCGCGGACGTCACCGTGGAGATGTTGAAGGAAAGCACGACCACCCGCTCGGCCGCCGACATCGCGCGCGCCGCGGCGGGCATGGGCGGTGCGCTCTCGATCGGCGCCGGCGGGGAACAGACGACCGCGAGCCTCTCGGTGCTTTCCGAACACGCGCCTGCCGCGGCGGCACTGCTCGCCGACGTGCTGCGCAACCCACGCTTCCCGGAATCCGAATTGCCGCGAGTGCTCGCGAATTTCGAGCGTAACCTCGCGGTCGCGCGCTCCGACCCGCAGACGCTCGCCGACGAGGCGCTGGCGAAGCTCGTGTTCGGCGAGCACCCCTTCGGGCGGGTCCTTCCGCTGGAGGGCCAGCTCGCCGGCTACGACATCGCCAGACTGCGCGGCTTCTACGAGCGCAACTTCGGGGCGCGCCGCACGCACGTCTATGTCGCCGGCCGCTACCATCGTGCGGCGCTCGAGGAGGCACTGCGCAGTGCGTTCGGTGACTGGCGCGCAGGCGAGGCCGCGACCGACCTGCCGGCCAAGCCGAGCGAGGAGCTGCAGCTCGCGCTGGTCGACAGCCCGGAGGCCCCGCAATCTTCGGTCCGCATCGCCGTGCCGGTTCCCGACCCGCCGCATCCGCTTTATTTCCAGACCTCGCTGATGAACAGCCTGCTCGGCGGCACGTTCGGCTCGCGCATCACCACCAACCTGCGCGAGGACAAGGGCTACAGCTATTCGCCCGATTCATCGATCAGGCCGCGCCGCGGCGGCGCGCTGTGGGTCCTGTCCGCCGAGGTCACGGCCGAGCACACGGCTGCGGCCCTCACCGAGATCTTCAGGGAGATCGAGCGGCTCCAGCGCGAGGCCCCGGCGATCTCCGAACTCGACCCAGTCAAGAACTATCGCGCCGGCGTATTCGTGATTTCGAATTCCTCGCCGGCCGGCGTACTCGGCCAGCTCGCCTTCATGGACCTGCACGGCCTGCCGGGCGATTTCCTGAGTCACTGGGTCGCGAACATCCGCGCGGTGACGCCCGAGCAGGTCTCGACAATGGCGCGCGAGTTCATCCGGCCCGAGCGCATGTCGGTCGTGGTTGCGGGGGACGTCGCAGGGGTCGGCGGGAGCGTCAAGGCGCTGCCGCAGTTTGCCGGGGCGCGCATGCCATGACCGACCGCGACGTCATGGAATACGACGTCGTGATCGTCGGCGGCGGGCCGGCCGGCCTCGCGGCCGCCATCCGCTGCAAGGAGCTGCAGCCCGACCGCGGTGTCTGCGTGCTGGAGAAAGCCTCCGCGATCGGCGCGCAGCTGGTCTCCGGCTGCGTGCTCGAGCCCGAGCCGCTCGACACGCTGCTCCCGGGCTGGCGCGAGACGCCGCCGGATATCTGCGTGTCGGCGACGCGCGACGAGTTCTGGTACTTCACGAAGAGCCGCGGCTTTCGTCTGCCGACTCCGCCGCAGATGCACAATCGCGGGAACTTCATCGTCTCGCTGGGCCAGCTCGCGCCCCTGCTCGCCGCCCGCGCCGAGGCGCTCGGCGTGGACGTGTTCCCGGGCTTCGCCGCCGCCGAGGCGATCGTCGAGGATGGCCGGGTCGCGGGCGTGCGCATCGGCGACATGGGCCTCGACCGGGACCGCGAGCCCGGCCCGAATTACGCGCCGGGCGCGGACATCCGCGCCGGCACGACGATCCTCGCCGAGGGTTGCCGCGGCAGCGTCACCAAGCAGCTGGTCGCGCGGCTCGGTCTCGCCGATGGCCGGCAACCGCAGACCTATGGCCTCGGGTTCAAGGAGCTGTGGCAGCTTCCGCCGGGACGCGCCGAGCCCGGTCTCATCCAGCACACAGTCGGCTGGCCGGTCGACGCGAAGACCTACGGCGGCAGCTTCCTCTACCACCTCGACCGCGACCGCGTGTACGTCGGTTACGTCATCGGGCTCGACTACGCGGACCCGCGCTTCAAGCCTTTCGAGGCCTTCCAGCAGTTCAAGCACCACCCTCGCATCAGTCCCCTGCTCGACGGCGGCGAGATCCTCGCCTATGGCGCACGCACGATCGCCGCCGGCGGCTGGCAGTCGCTGCCGCGCATGGAGGCGCCGGGGCTGCTGATCGTCGGCGACGCGGCCGGCACGCTGAACGTGCCGAAGATCAAGGGCGTGCACCAGGCGATCCGCTGCGGCGTGCTGGCGGCCGAGCATCTCGCCGAGACCGGCGGCACCGCCGGCTTCGAGGCGCACTGGCGCGCCTCCGAGGGCGGCCGCGAGCTCAAGCGCGTGCGCAACATCAAGCCTGGCTTTCACCGCGGGCTCTGGTTCGGAATGGTGAACGGCGCCTGGGAGTCCGCGACGGCAGGCTACTCGCCCTGGACGCTGTCGCACACGGAAAATCACCTGGCCCTGCACCGTCTGGAGAACGCTCCCGCCGTGGACCGTGACTGGGTGACGCGGACGCTGCCGCCGCGCGATCGGCTCGCCGCCGTGTATCACGCCGGCAACGTGCACGACGAGCACCAGCCCGTGCACCTCGTCGTCTCGGACACGACGATCTGCGCGACGCGCTGCACGACGGAGTTCGGCAATCCCTGCGAAAACTTCTGCCCGGCGAATGTCTACGAAATGGTGGACGACGGCGCGGGCGGCAAGCGCCTGCAGATCAATGCCGCGAACTGCGTGCACTGCAAGTCCTGCGACATCAAGGATCCCTACGGAATCATCACCTGGACCACGCCCGAAGGGGGCTCGGGGCCGAATTACCAGGGACTCTAGTTGCGCGCCGAGACGCCGATCTGGACGCCCTCGCTGTTTCGCATCGCCGATGCGAATCTGACGCGCTTCATGAGCTTCGTCGAGGCGCGCGGCACGCGCCTGACCGGCTATGAGTCGCTCTACCGCTGGTCGGTGGAGAATCCGGAGTCATTCTGGCAGGCACTCTGGGATTTCTGCGGTGTCCGGGGCCTGCGCGGTGACGGTCCGGCGCTGGTCGACGGCGGCCGCATGCCCGGCGCGCGCTGGTTCCCCGGCGCCCGGCTCAACTTTGCGGAAAACCTCCTCGCCGCCGGGCCCGACGCCGCGCCGGCGATCGTATTCCGCAACGAGCGCGGAGACCGGCGCGAAGTGAGCTGGGGCTCGCTGCGCGCCGAGGTCGCGCGCATCGCGGCGGGACTGGCGCAGGACGGAATCGGCGCGGGTGACGTCGTCGCCGGCTTCCTGCCGAATCTTCCGGAAGCCGTGATCGCGATGCTCGCCGCGACGAGCCTCGGCGCGACCTGGACTTCCTGTTCGCCCGACTTCGGCCTCCAGGGCGTACTCGACCGCTTCGGGCAGGTGAGGCCGAAAGCGCTGTTCACGGCGGATGGCTACTTCTACGCCGGCAAGACGGTGGACTCGCTGGCCCCGATCGCGGGCGTGCTGAAGTCACTGCCCTCGGTACGCCGCGTAGTGCTGGTGCGCTATGCCGGCGCCGGCGAGCTGCCGGGCGCGGTCGACTTCATCGCCTACGGGCAGCGTGAAGCCACCCTGGCCTTCAACCTCGTGCCCTTCGACCATCCGCTCTACGTGCTGTATTCGAGCGGCACGACCGGCGTCCCGAAATGCATCGTGCACGGTGCGGGCGGCACGCTGCTCCAGCACCTCAAGGAACACCGGCTGCACACCGATGTGAAGCCCGGCGATCGCCTTTTCTACTTCACGACCTGCGGCTGGATGATGTGGAACTGGCTGGTGAGTGCGCTGGCCTCGGAGGCCACGCTCGTACTGTATGACGGCTCGCCGCTGCATCCCGGGCCGGAGATGCTGTGGCAGATGGCCGCCGACGAGGGCGTCACGATCTTCGGCACAAGCCCACGTTACCTCGCCGCGCTCGAAAAATCAGGCTACCGCCCGCGCGAGCGGCACGGCATCGCGAAACTGCGCACCGTACTGTCGACCGGCTCGCCGCTCGGTCCCGAGCAGTACGACTTCGTCGCCGAATCGATCGGGCCGGACGTGCAGCTCGCGTCGATCTCGGGCGGCACCGACATCGTCTCCTGCTTCGCGCTCGGCAACCCGCTCCTGCCCGTGTACCGCGGCGAGCTGCAGTGCCGCGGGCTCGGCATGAAGGTCGAGGTCTGGGACGATGCGGGCCGGCCGGTCAGCGCCGAGAAGGGCGAGCTGGTCTGCACGGCGCCCTTTCCGTCCATGCCGGTCGGCTTCTGGAACGATCCCGACGGGGCACGCTATCGCGCCGCGTATTTCGAGCGCTTTCCGGGCGTCTGGCACCACGGCGACTACGCTTTGCTGACTGCGCGTGGCGGTCTGGTGATCCTCGGTCGCTCAGACGCCGTGTTGAACCCGGGCGGAGTGCGCATCGGCACCGCCGAGATCTACCGCCAGGTCGAACAGTTGCCCGAGGTGCTTGAAAGCGTGGTCATCGGCCAGGAAGTCGGCCACGACGTGCGCATCGTCCTGTTCGTGCGCCTGCGCGAGAATCTGGCGCTCGACGAGTCGCTCGCCGAGCGCATCCGGCGGCAGATTCGCGACAATACGACGCCGAGGCACGTGCCGGCGAAGATCCTGCAGGTACCGGAAATCCCGCGTACGCTGAGCGGCAAGGTGGTCGAGCTCACGGTGCGCGAGGCGGTCCACGGCCGCCCGGTCAGGAACACCGAAGCACTGGCAAATCCCGCCGCGCTCGAGTACTTCCGCAACCGCCCGGAGCTTTCCGGCTGAGCCCGGCCGCAAGACATCCCCTGACCGCGCGCGTCCTGGCTGCGCTCGCGGCGCGGGGCGCCGCGCCCGACGCGGCGCAGCGTGCGGTACTCGACCGGCTCGAGGACTTGAGGCGCCGTGTGCTGGCGCGCAATTCCCTGCTCGGCCGCGGTCTTGACCTGCTGCCGCGGTCGCGCGCCCCGCTGCGCGGCCTCTACCTCTGGGGCGGCGTGGGTCGCGGCAAGACCTTGCTGGCGGACGAGTTCTTCGCCGAGCTGCCGGTACGCGAGAAGCGGCGCGAACACTTCCACCGCTTCATGCAGGACGTGCATGGCCGGCTCAGGCGTCACCGCGACCGCCGCTCGCCGCTCGAGCAGGTCGCGGCCGACGTCGCCGCGAAGGCGCGCATCCTGTGCATCGACGAACTCGTGGTCAACGACGTCGCCGACGCGATGATCCTCGGGAACCTGCTGGCTGCGCTGTTCCGCTGCGGCGTCACCCTGGTCGCGACCTCCAACCTCCCGCCCTCCGGGCTGTACCACGGCGGGCTGCAGCGCGAGCGCTTCGTGCCGGCCATCGCCCTGCTCGAGAAGCACTGCCGGGTGGTCGAGCTCGACGCCGGGGTAGACTACCGCCTGCGCGAGCTCGAGCGCGCGACGCTGTGGCTCGGCCCGGGCATCACCGATGCCGAGGTACGACTGGAGGCAGAGTTCGAGCGGCTGACCGGCGAGGGCGGTGCGCGCAATGCAGAGATCGAGGTCGAAGGGCGCTCGATACGTACACGTCGCTGTACCGAGGACGTCGTCTGGTTCGACTTTCACGAGCTCTGCGAGGGCCCGCGCTCTGCGGCAGATTACATCGAGATCGCGCGCTGCTTTCACGCCGTGTTCCTGTCCGCAGTCCCGGTGCTGGACGCCCGCATGGACGACGCGGCACGGCGGTTCGTGACGCTGGTGGACGAACTGTACGACCGCGGCGTGAAGCTATTCGTGTCGGCGGCCCGCGACGCGCCTGGCGGGTTGTACCGCGGCGAGCGGCTCGCCTTCGAGTTCCGGCGCGCCGCGAGCCGGTTGCACGAGATGCAGGGCCGCGATTACCTCGCGCGCCCGCACCGGCCGTGAAATCGAAGGGGCGCGCGCCTTGACTCAGGCCGCTCCGCGCTTGCGGACGATTTCGGCGACGCGGTAGCGGCCGGTTGCGGTCAGGCGGTCGTAGCCCGCGTGCGCGAGCCGGAGCTGCTCGCGGCGCTGCGCGAAGCGCGATGCCCCGACCTCATCGAGGGTGGTCGCGTGCGAGAACAGGAAACCTTGCGCGGCCACGCAGCCGAGCTTCACAAGCTGCGCGACCTGGTCTTCGACCTCGACGCCCTCGGCCACGGTCTCGAGCTCGAGCGTCTCGCCCAGCATCACGACCGCGCGCGCGAGCTTCGGCCCCTCGCTCGATTCCGTCAGACGGCTGATGAAGGACCGGTCGATCTTCAGGATGTCGATCGGGAAACGGTGCAGGTAAGACAGGGGCGAGTAGCCGGTCCCGAAGTCGTCGATCGCGAGGCGCACGCCCAGCGACCTGAGGTCGCGGAGCTTGAGCAGAGTCGCCTCGGAGTTGTGCATCATCGTGCTTTCGGTGAGCTCGATGAGGAGACATTCAGGCTCGAGACCGGAAATCTCGAACGCGTGCCGGACATCGCCGAACAGGTCGCCCTGCTGCAGGTGACGGCCCGAGATGTTCACCGCGATACGCAGCCCTTCACCGGCCGGCATGCGGCGGCGCCACCGGCTGACTTGCCGGCACGCGTCCTCGAGCACCCAGCGTCCGAGCGCGATGATCTGGCCGGTCTCCTCCGCCAGCGGAATGAACTGTCCGGGCAGCATCCGGCCGCTCGCCGGGTGCTGCCACCGCACCAGCGCCTCGACACCGAGCAACTCGCTGGTCTTGAGGTCGACGATCGGCTGAAACTCGAGGAAGAATTCGTTCTTCTCGAATGCCTGATTGAGGTCGTCCTCGAGGCGCAGGCGTTCACGCAGCTGCTCCTGCATGTGCGCGTGGAATACCACGTACCGGCCCTTGCCGGCGGTCTTGGCGCCGTACATCGCGATGTCGGCGTTGCGCAGCACGTTTTCCGTGTCGTCGCCCGGCTCCGAAAGCGGGACGCCGACGCTCGCGGTCACCAGCAGCTCGTTGCCGTCGATCTCGATCGGGACGCGGAACGCCTCGGTGATCGAGATGGCGATCTGCTCGGCCTGCTCGACATCGGCTATACCCTCGAGCAACACGGCGAATTCGTCGCCGCCGAGCCGCGCGACGGTGTCGGCCGCGCGCGTGCACTTGACCAGCCTCTGGGCTGCCGTCTGCAGCAGCCGGTCGCCGGTCTCGTGGCCCTGCGAATCGTTGATGTTCTTGAAGTTGTCGAGGTCGACCATCAGCACCGCCAGCCGCTCCTGCGTGCGGCGCGCGAGCGCAAGCGCGTGCTCCACCCGGTTGCGGAACAGACTGCGGTTGGCGAGCAGGGTCAGCGGATCGTGGAATGCCAGTTGCCGCAGCTGGTCCTCCAGCGCCTTGCGATCGGTGACGTCGCGCAGATTGAGTGCGAGGCCCTTGACGGCGGGATCGCCGAGGAGATTGCTGCCGACGCACTCGAGGATGAAGCCCCGCGTCTTGGTGCTGACCGGGATCTCGACCGGACCGACCGAGACGCCCTGGCTGGCTGTGACCTCGGCCATGAATGCGACGATGCGCTCCCGGTCCGCGTCGCGCCAGATTTCCGCCAGCGGGCGCCCGACCAGGTCATCCTGCCACAGGCCGAAGGTGCGCTGCACCGCGGGCGAGGCATACTCGATGCGCCCCTCCGCGTCGACGATCATGATGACGTCGGAGGCGTTGCGGATCAGCGAGGCGAAGCGCGCCTCGATCAGGTCCACAGCCTTGCGCTAGCGCTCCTCGGCGTCGTCGCGCAGGATCACGCTCTGGCGCGCCAGGACCAGGATCGCCAGCACGAAGATCGCCCCGGTCATGATGGTCACAGGGCTGCGGCCGTCCCCCGCCGCGAAGTACACGAGCACGAAGAACGACATTCCGAGGCCGGCATAGGCGATGACCTGTGTGAACGCGCCCGCGGCCGGCGAGCGTTGCCGCTCGGGCCGCGACTTGTCCCGGATCTGCACCTGGGCCGCGGACGCAAGGCCGGCGTAGCAGGCGAGGTACATCACTCCGAGAAGTTGTCGCCGGAAATGTACCGGCCCACGACCACCGAGGCGGCCCAGATGATGTCGCCGAGGAACATGAACCCGAAACCGGCAGCCAGCAGCGCCACCGTCGTCTTGCGCAGCGGGCATGCCGTCGCATTCATCAGCAGCACGCCGATGGCCATGAGCATCAGGCAATCGAACGCGATATAGACCTGGGTCAGCACGAAGGGGGCGAGCGCCTCCTCGCTCGCCGCCGCGGCCGGGCTGATCACGAAGAACCAGAAGAACGTGCCGAAGCCGAGCACGAGGATCAGCGAGTCGAGCAGCAGCCGGCCCCAGGACACGCGCAGCGAGCTCGCCCGAAGCGACACGAAGATTCCCGAGATCAGGATCGGGAAGAATGCGAGGTAGAAGAAGTCCGCCAGCGACGGGAAGGGCGTCAGGCCCGCAATCCTGAGAAATGCGTCGACCAGGTTGCCAAGGTTGTAGGTTACGATCGCAGCGGCGAGGTAGGTCCATGTCCTGCGCGCGGCGGGGTGCCGGGTCGAACGCACGGCGATGATCGCGAGCACCGCGGCCGCGAACGCCGCGGGCTGGTCCGAAATCAGACGATAGATATCCAGTGCGGGCGAAGAAGGCAGGTCCGACAGCGTGAACCAGATCGCCGCCGCGACGTAGACGATGGTGCCGATGGCCAGCACGCCGGTCCATCCGTCGGCAAAGCCGACGCGCGTGATGCGCGTGGTGTCCCCGAAATGCCCTGTAGCCGTGCCGACCGCCATGCCTCGACCTGCCGTCATCTGTAAAACGGAGTGTCATGCGACAGAAGTCGGCGTGCACAGCGGGCTGCAAAACCTGTGACGCACGTCCGCCCCGGAACGGGGCCATCTGTGAAGCGGTCGAGGAACCGGGATTCGGGGATTTGACCCCGATTCTCCCCGACGGGGCTCAGGCCCCTATCAGATGACTCCGCGGCGCTCCTGGTCGAGTTCGATCGACTCGAACAGGGCGCGGAAGTTGCCCTCGCCGAAGCCCTCGTTGCCCTTGCGCTGGATGATCTCGAAGAAGATCGGGCCGATCGCGTTCCTGGTGAAAATCTGCAGCAGAATTCCGTCGGCCGCGCTGCCGTCGATCAGGATGCGGCGCTCCTTGACGCGCTGCAGGGATTCGCGGTGCCCGGCGACCCGCGCCTCGACGCCCTCGTAATAGGTGTCCGGCGTGTCCTGGAACTCGACGCCTTGCGCGCGCAGCACATCGACCGTCGCGTAGATGTCGTTGGTCGAGAGCGCGATGTGCTGGATGCCCTCGCCCCGGTATTCGCGCAGGTACTCCTCGATCTGGCTCCTGTCGTCCTGGCTTTCGTTGATCGGGATGCGGATCTTGCCGCAGGGACTCGTCATCGCGCGGCTGAACAGGCCGGTCTTCTTTCCCTCGATGTCGAAATAGCGCATCTCGCGGAAATTGAACAACCGCTCGTAGAAACCGGCCCACTTGTCCATGTGGCCGCGGCTCACGTTGTGCGTCAGGTGGTCGATCAGCACGAGGCCCGCGCCGCGCGCCGGTCCCGGGTCGGTCACCGGGACAAAGTCGACGTCATAGATCGTGCGTTCGCCGTAACGGTCCACGAGGTAGATGAGACTCCCGCCGATGCCTTCGATCGCCGGGATCCTGAGCTCCATCGGCCCGACGCTGGTCTCGACCGGCCGGGCGCCGAGCTCGACGGCGCGCTTCAGGGCGTGAGCGGCGTCCTTCACGCGGAAAGCCATCGCGCAGGCCGAGGGCCCGTGCGTGCGCGCGAACTGCTGGCCGAAACCCCCGGGCTCGGCGTTGATGACGAAGTTGATGTCGCCCTGGCGATGCAGGGTGACGTCCTTGCTGCGGTGGCGGGCGCTGACCGGGAAACCCATGCGCGAGAACAGCCGGCGCAGCAGCTGCGGGTCGGGCGCCGTGTACTCGACGAACTCGAAGCCGTCGGTACCCAGCGGATTGTCGGACAGGTCGGCCATGGCCGGCTCCAGGTGGACTGGCACACCACTATAATCCACGGGTGAATGTCCGGCAGGAGCGGCGGAACCTGCCTCGCGGAAGGGGTTGCGTGGCGCGTGTATAATCCGCGCCGCCACGCACTTCCGAGGCAGCTCGACTCCCGAATGCCAGGCAGAATTCCCGCCGCCCGCAAGACCATCATCGACCGCATCGCCGCCGCCGCACGCCGCGCCGGGCGCAAGGACCTGCCGGTCGCCGCCGGCCGGCTGGTGCACAATTTCTTTCACGGCGTCTCCGAGCTCGACCTCGTCAAGCGTCCGCCCCGGGACCTCGCCGGCGCGGCACTCGCGCATCTCGCGCTGGGCCTGGCGCGCGCCGGCGGCAAGCCGCTCGTGCGCGTGTTCAACCCGGACCCGGATCGCGACGGCTTCGCGTCCTCGCACACGGTCATCATGGTCGTCACGGACGACATGCCGTTCCTGGTCGATTCGCTCGGCATGGTATGCACCCATAGTGGGCTCGCCGTACACCTGCTCGCCCACCCGGTGTTCTCGGTGGTCCGCGACCGCCGCGGCCGGCTGAAAGGGATCTACCTTGACGATGCACCACCAGGCGCGAAGCTCGAATCCTGGCAGCTGATCGAGATCGACCGCGAGCCGGACGCGGATCGCCTGGCACAGATCGAGACACGGATCCGCGCGACGCTCGGCGACGTGCGCGCGGCGACCGGCGACTGGCGGCGCATGCGCGGCAAGGCGCGCGCGGCCGCGGCGGCGATCGGCGGCGCCCGGGTGCGCGGCTTCAGGGGCGAGATCCGCGAGGCCCGCGAACTCCTCGAGTGGATGGAGGACAACCATTTCACTTTCCTCGGCTACCGGGAGTACCGCCTGCGGCGCGGTCCGCGCCGCGACCGGCTGGTGCCCATACCCCGCACCGGTCTCGGCGTCATGCGCGCAGCAGCCGGGCGCAAGCCGAGGACCATCGTGCTCGCCGGTGGGGTGCGCAGCTTCGCGCGCTCGCCGGAGCCGATCATCATCACCAAGGCGAATTCCATCTCGACGGTGCACCGCTCGACGTACCTGGACTACGTGGGCGTCAAGACTTACGACCGGACCGGCCGGGTGACCGGCGAACGGCGCTTCATCGGCCTGTGGACCTCGTCCGCCTACAGCCGGAGTCCCTTCGAGATCCCGCTGCTGCGGCACAAGGTGCAGCGGGTCATCGATCACTTCCGCCTGCAGCCTACGAGTCACGACCACAAGGCCGTCGTGCACGCGCTCGAGACCTACCCGCGCGACGAGCTGTTCCAGGCGACCGTGCCGGACCTGGTGCGCATCGTGCGCGGCATCGTGAACCTCTACGATCGCGCGCAGGTGCGCCTGTTCGCGCGCCGCGACCCGTTCCGCCGCTTCTACTCCTGCCTCGTTTACGTGCCGCGCGACCGCTATAACACGCAGGCGCGCGAACGCATCGAGGCCCTCGCGCGCGCCGCATTCGGCGGCCTGGCGATCGAGTCACAGGTGAACCTGTCCGAGTCGGTGCTCGCCCGCCTGCACCTCCTGGTGCGCACGCCTCCCGACGCGGAACGGGAAATCGACGCGGTTGCGCTCGAGCGTGCCATCACCGAGACCGTGCGCACCTGGCAGGACCGCCTGCGCGACCGGCTCATGGAAGCCCACGGCGAGGCGGCGGCGCTGCGGCTCGCGCGGGACTGGGGCGGCGCCTTCCCGGCCGCCTACCAGGAGGACACGCCGTTCGCGGACGCGGTCGACGACATTGCGACGCTCGAGCGCCTCGCGGCGGCGCCCGACACGCTGCCGATGAGCCTGTACCGCCGGCCCGGCCAGCCGGACCACAAGGTGCAGTTCAAGCTGTTCCGCGCGCTGCGCCCGATCCCGATCTCCGACGTCCTGCCGACCATCGAGAATCTCGGGCTCAAACTGATCAGCGAGCGGCCCTACGAGATCGTCTCGGGTGACCGGACATTCTGGATCCAGGACTTCGAACTCGAACATCCGCGCGCGATCTGCATCGACCTTGCGACCGACGGGCCGCGATTCAAGACCACCTTTGCGCACGTCTGGGCAGGTGACGTCGACAACGACGGCTTCAACCGCTTGGTGCTGGCCGCCGACCTCGACTGGCGCGAGGCGACGGTGCTCAGGACCTATGCGCGCTGGTTCGTGCAGCTCGGCCTGCCGCTGTCCCAGGCCTACGTGGAAGAGGCGCTCGCCAGGAACCCGGCCGCTGCCGGTCACCTGTTGCAGCTGTTCGCCGCCCGATTCGACCCCGCCCTCGGCGCGTCGCAGCGCCGCAAGGCGGAAGGCGCGCAGCGCCGCGCACTCGAGCGGCTGCTGGCCGGCGTCACCCGCATCGACGATGACCGCATACTGCGCGTCTACCTGGCGGCGCTCGACGCGACCTTGCGCACCAACTATTTCCGCACCGACGCCGCCGGCGAGCCGCGCCCGTATCTCGCGCTCAAGATCGACCCGCGCCGCGTCGCGGAAGTGCCGTTGCCGAAGCCCATGTTCGAGATTTTCGTCCATTCGCCGCGCGTCGAGGGTGTGCACCTGCGCATGGGGCGGGTCGCGCGGGGCGGGCTGCGCTGGTCCGACCGGCGCGAGGACTTCCGCACCGAGATTCTCGGCCTCATGAAGGCGCAGAATGTCAAGAACACCGTGATCGTGCCGGTCGGCGCCAAGGGCGGTTTCGTGCCGCGTCGCCTGCCGCCGGGACGCGACGAGGCCCAGGCGGAAGGCACGGCCTGCTACCGCACCTTCATCTGCGCCCTGCTCGACGTGACGGACAACGTAGTCGGCGGCAAGGTCGTGGCGCCGCCCCGCGTCGTGCGGCACGACGGCGACGACGCCTACCTGGTCGTGGCGGCCGACAAGGGCACGGCGAAATTCTCCGACGTCGCCAACGCGATTTCCGAGGAGTACGGCTTCTGGCTGGGCGATGCGTTCGCATCCGGCGGCTCCGCCGGCTATGACCACAAGGAGATGGCCATCACCGCGCGCGGCGGCTGGGAGTCCGTGCGGCGCCACTTCCGCGAGCTCGGGCTCGATACCCAGGCGCGGGACTTCACGGTCGCCGGCATCGGCGACATGTCGGGCGACGTGTTCGGCAACGCGATGCTGCTCTCGCCGCACATCCGCCTGCTCGCGGCCTTTGACCACCGGCATATCTTCATCGACCCGGCGCCGGATGCCGCCACCAGCTACGCCGAGCGGCAGCGCATGTTCGCGCTGCCGCGGTCGAGCTGGGAGGACTACGACCAGCGCCTGCTGTCCCGGGGCGGCGGTGTGCACTCGCGGCAGCAGAAGTCGGTGCCGCTGTCGGCGGAAGCCCGCGCCCTGCTCGGCATCGATGCGCAGGCGGCCGCCCCCAATGACGTGATCCGCGCCATCCTGCGGCTCCCGGTCGACCTGCTGTGGAACGGCGGCATCGGCACCTACGTCAAGGCCTCCGGCGAGACGCACGCCGAGATCGGCGATCGCGCCAATGATGCGGTGCGCGTCGACGGCGCGCAGTTGCGCTGCCGCGTGGTCGGCGAGGGCGGCAACCTCGGCTGCTCCCAGCGCGGGCGCGTCGAGTACGCACTGGCCGGCGGGCGCATCAACACCGATTTCATCGACAATTCCGCGGGTGTCAACTGCTCGGACGTCGAGGTCAATCTCAAGATCCTGCTCAACCCGCTGATGGCGGCCGGCCGGCTGCCGCGCAAGTCGCGCAACCGGCTGCTCGCGGGCATGACCGGCGAAGTGGCGGGCCTCGTGCTGCGCAACAACTACCTGCAGTGCCTGGCGATCTCCGGGCTGCACGAAACCGCTGCCGAGCGGATCTTCGAGCTCGGGTACCTGCTGCGCTCGCTGGAACGGGCCGGCACGCTCGACCGGGCGCTGGAGTCGCTGCCGACCGACGACGAGATCGTCGAGCGGCACCGCAAGGGCCAGCGGCTGACGCGCCCCGAGCTGGCGATGCTGCTGTCGTACTCGAAGATCTGGCTGTCCGGCCGGCTGATCGACACCGACATCGCCGAGGACCCGTACCTCGGCGCCGAGCTCACGCGCTACTTCCCGAAACCGGTGCAGCGGCGCTTTGCGCGCGAGATCCAGAAGCATCAGCTGCGGCGCGAGATCATCGTCACCGCGGTCACGAACAGCCTCGTGAATCGCATGGGGCCGGGATTTGCGGTCCGCACCCAGGAGGACACCGGCGCGGACGTCGGCAGCATCTCGCGCGCGTATTCCATCGCGCGAGAGATCACGGACATGCGCGACCTGTGGGCGGACATCGAATCGCTCGACGACCGGGCGCCGGCCGGGCTGCAGTACGCGATGCTGCACGAGACCATGCGCCTGCTCCGGCGCCTGACCTACTGGGTGCTGCGCAATCTCGGCAGCAATCTCGACATCGAGCGCGCGGTCAGCCGGCTGAGACCCGGCATCCGTGAGCTGATGGCGGATCTTCCCGATCTGCTCGAGGGCCTCGAGTCCGAGCTTTACCAGCAGGCGCTTCGGCGCTTCTCGGCGGACGGCGTGCCGGACGGCGTCGCGCGCCGCGTCGCGAGCCTGGGCGCGTTCCATTCCAGCGTCGACATCGTGGAAGTCGCGCTGGCACGACGCGCCAGCGTCTCGCAGGCTGCGCGCGTCTACTTCGGCCTCGGTGCCACGATCGGCCTCGACTGGATCCGCGGCGAGATCGAGCGGCTGCCGGTCGAGGGCCACTGGCAGGCGCTGGCCCGCGGCACGATGCGCGAGGAAGCCTACCTGCTGCAGCGGCGGCTGGCCCACCAGGTGCTCAGCCGCGGCCGTGGTGGTGACGTGGCGCGGCGCATCGACGCCTGGCTCCGCGAGGGCGGACCGGCGCATGACAACGTGAGCCGCACGGTACGCGAGATGCGCGCCAAGGGCAGCGTCGACTTCCCGACCCTGTCGGTGGCGCTGCAAGCCGTGCGCCAGCTCGCGGAAGGCTGACCGGCGACATGCCTGCCAAGCTCGTGCTGCTGCGCCACGGCCAGAGCGCCTGGAACCTCGAGAACCTGTTCACCGGCTGGACCGACGTCGACCTGACCGCGCAGGGCCGCGAGGAAGCGGCGGCGGCGGGACGGCTCCTGCGCGAGCCGGGCTTCGAATTCGACCGGGCCTTCACGTCCGTGCTGAAACGCGCCATCCGCACGCTCTGGATCGCGCTCGACGAGATGGACCGGATGTGGATCCCCGTCGAGCGCGACTGGCGGCTCAATGAACGCCACTACGGCGCGCTGCAGGGTCTCGACAAGGCGGAGACGACCGCGAAGTACGGCGCGGCACAAGTCAAGATCTGGCGGCGCAGCTACGATATCGCGCCCCCGGCGCTCGCCGCGGACGATCCGCGCCACCCGCGCTTCGACGCCCGCTACCGCGGCATCGACCCCGCGCGGCTGCCGGCGACCGAATCGCTGAAGGACACGCTGGCGCGCGTCGAACCGTGGTGGCGCGAGCGGCTCGTGCCCGCGCTGCAGGGCGGCGGCGACGTGCTGGTGGTCGCGCACGGCAACAGCCTGCGCGCGCTGGTCAAGATGCTGGACGGCATGAGCGACGCCGGGATCGTCGAGTTCAACATCCCGACCGGCGTGCCGATCCTGTACGAGCTGGACGCGCGGCTGCGGCCCTCCGCCCCGCGGCGTTTCCTCGGCGACGCGGCAGCCATCGAGGCGGCCGCGCGAGCGGTGGCGGCCCAGGCGGAACGTAAATGAAGGGGGCGCGTCCCCTTCATTTCCTTCATTCTTCCGGCGCGATCTCGACTTCGAGGCCCGCAAGCCCCGCCACGACGGGGACCTGGCAGGACAGGCGCGACCCGCGCGGCCGGAAGCTCTCGAGCTCCTGCAGGATCTCGCGCTCGTCGCCCTGCATGGGCGGCAGGCCGTCGAGCCAGGGCTCGGCGATGTACACATGGCAGGTCGCGCAGGAGCACATGCCCCCGCAGATCGCGGCGACGCCGTAGTCGAGCTCGCGCAGCGTCTCCATCAGGCTGGCGCCCTCGCGCGCATTGACGCGATGCACGCCGCCGTCGCGGTCTGTTACGGTGATCTCGGGCATGGGTCGCGCATCTTCTCAATGCGCGAGTCGCGCGGCAAGCCGCGCCTGCTCCGCGGGATCCGGCGCGAGACCCGCGAGTTCCGCAGCCGCGTTCCACGCATACCAGAGACAGTCGAAGATCCAGCCGAGCGCCGCGATTCGCGCACGCAGCGCCGCATCCGGGCTGCCGTAGCCCGCGAGCAGCGCCTCGACCGCTGCCTCGCCCAGGTCGTGATAGCCGATGCAGGACGCGAGGTCGGCCGCCGGGTCGCCGGAGCCCCCGTACTCCCAGTCGACCACCATCAGGCGCGCGCCATCGTCGATGAAGTTTCGATGGTGCAGGTCGTGGTGACAGGCGGCAGGTCTCGCGGGTGGCGGTAATGCCGCACGCCTCAGCGCGAGCGCGCTCATCAGGTCCCGGGCAAACCGGTCGCCGGCCTGCGCGACGACGCGCGCCAGATAGCCCGCGGCCCGCTCGCCGAGGTCCACGCGCGGCAGCCCCGCCGGCACCGGCAGTGCATGCAGCGCGGCGACCCAGGCGCCGACCCGCAGCAACAGTCGCGGGTCGCCAAAGTCATCCGCGCTCAGCACGCGCCCGGTCACAAACCGCGAGACGATGAATCCGCGCGCCGGATCGGCCAGGACGACGGGCGGCGCAAGCCCCGCACCGGCCGCGAGCGAGTGCATTGCCAGTTCCGACTGCGGATTCGCGCCCAGCGCGTCAGCCGATTCCCCGGTCAGCTTCAGCGCCAGGTCCTGCCCCGCTGCACGCAGGCGGTAGCTGCGGTTCGCGACTCCGCCGTCGAGCGCCACGACCTTCGGTCGCGCGAGCCCGAGCGCCTGCACGGCCGTCGCGATGCGCGCATCGGCGGGTGCGGCGCTCATGGGGCGGGCATCCGTTTCCGCCAGCTGCGCCAGCCCGCGGCTGCGAGCAGCCCGAAGGCGAGGTACAGCGCAGCCGTCGCCACGAGGCCTTGCGAGTAGAAAAGACCTGCGAGTCCCGTGTCGATCGCGATCCACCACAGCCAGGTGTCGACGACACGTCGCGCGAGCAGCCAGGTCGCGACCAGACTCGCCCAGGTCCCGAGCGAATCGGCGACCGGCGCCGCGGCGAGTGCGTAGCGCGCTGCGAGCGGCGCGCTGGCCGCCGTCGCGAGGCCGACGCCGGCCAGCGCCAGTAGGTGCCTCGGCACGGACCAGCGCCGAACAGGCGCGGCGGCGGCGGCGTCCCTGCGCCAGGCGTGGTATCCCCAGGCCGACATCGCGACGTAGACGAGCTGCAGCGCCGCCTGCAGCGGCAGGCCGGCGTGGAGGAATACGCCGGCGAAGATCGCCGTGCTGATCCCGCCCGCGATCCAGCAGGCCCGCTGCTCGCGGATCGCGAGCAGGATGTAGGCGAGGCCGAAACCGACCGCGACGAGCTCAGCCGGCGCCACCCAGCACCTTCATGACCAGCGCCGCGCGATGCAGCGCGGTGAGACTCGCGCGGATCTCGGCGCGCAATGCGTCGAAAACGAGTTCGTAGTCGCCGCTCACCTGCGTGCTCATCGAGTTCGTGACGACGCTGAGGCCCGGGTGGCCTTTCAGTCGCTCGATGAAGTCGAGGATCGGCGGGACGAACTCGCCGGTCAGCGGATAGAGGCTCAAGTCAACGGCGACGTGCATGGTTTCACCTCAGAAGGAGTAGCGGGCGGTCAGGCCGAACTGGCGCGGATCGCCCCAGCGCAGGTACAAGGTAGTCGGGAAGTCGGGCGGCTCGTTGCCGAAGTAGAATCCGCGCACCGGGTAGCGCTCGTCGAGCAGGTTGCGGACCCAGACGTCCGCGGACCAACGCTCCGCCTCGTAGCCGGTCCGCAGGTTGGCGAGAAAGCGCGAGCCCGCGCGCCGGTCGTGGCTGGTGTCGAAATAGAAGCCGGCCTCGCCCGACAGGTCCAGGCGCGCCATCCAGCCGCCCGGGTGGCGCCAGGTCGCGGCGAGCGCCATCTTCCACTCCGGCGCGTGCGCGAATTCCCGGCCCTCGAGATCCCGGTCGCCGAATCGGTAGTCCTCGTAGCGTGACTCCATCCAGGACAGCATCGCCTCGAACTCCAGGCGCTCGCCCGCCCGCACCGCGGCGGACGACTCGAGACCCCGGGCCTCGCCGCCTCCGGCGTTGTCGGTCAGGAACATGAAGGTGAGCGGATCCTCGGGGTCCAGTTGCAGGGACGTCGACACCTGCGGGTGCCGGCGTTCCATGTAGTAAAGATTGACGTCCGCGCGCAGCCGGCCTGTGGCGTCAGCGCCTTTCCAGCCGGCCTCGACGGACCACAGGTACTCCGCGTCGAACTGCTGGCGGTCTTCGGGCACGCTGGTACCGATGTTGAATCCGCCGGCGCGGTAGCCGCGCGCCACCGAAGTCCAGAGGCTGTGCGCGCCGGCGAGCCGGTGCACGAGGCTGAGCTCGCCGCCCCACATCCGGTCGCGCGGATCGAACCGGATGCCGTCTGTGTCGGCGTACCGGGCATCGCGCTGCTCCGCGCGCAGGCCGATCGTCAGCGTCGTCGCCGGCGCCAGCGCGACGTCGGCCTGGCCGTACGCGGCGGCGCTGGTCGCCCGGTAGCGGCTGTCGAGAACACGCACGAAGGCGTCGCCGAGATAGCGCCCGTCGTCGGCGACGCGGTTGTCCTCCTCGAGCCGCTGCAACCACACGCCGGCGATCCAGGGCACGGCGGCCCCCGCGGATCCCGAGTAGCGCAGGTCCTCCGACAGCGTGCGGCGGGTGCGGCGCGTCTCGGAGAAGAAGTCGTAGGGCCCCGCCGCACCCCAGTCGCGCTCGTTGCCCCAGTCGCCGTCGAAGCTCGCGACGATGTCCGATGCCGCAGCGCCGGTGATCGAGCGCAACTCGCCGCCGCCCGCAAGCGGCCAGGCGAGGTCCAGGGATGCGCCGGTCGAGCGCTGCGCGTCGCGTCCCGGCCGGTCGGACAGCGTGTCGAAGCCGTTGTCGATCGCAAACGCGTCGTAGCGGTTGTCGAAGTCCGCGTAGAGGAACGACAGGTCCGCACGGCGCCCGCCCGGATCCCCGAGCCGGAAGCGCAGCCGCGCCGTCATCTCGTCGCGGCCGTTCGTGTCGTTGCGCCCGAGGTAGAGGTTGCGGCGGAACCCGTCGCTCGTCGCCCGCTCGAGCACCGCACGCCACGCGCCCTCGAGCCCGGCTTCGAGCGCGAGCGGACCGCCGGCCACGGCGCCGAGCGACCACAGGCCGTCATCGCCGACCGTCGCCTCGGTCGAGAATTCGCGCTGTGCCACGGGTTCGCGCGTCTTGACCTTGATCAGGCCGCCGAGCGCGTTCGCCCCGTAGCGCGTGCCCTGCGGGCCGCGCAGCACCTCGACCTGCTCGACGTCGAAAGTCGAGGCGATCATGCCGATGCCGCTGAAGTCGAGCTCGTCGACCAGGAAGCCGATCGACGGGTTCGGCGCGCCCTGGTATTGCTCGAGCTCGCCGATGCCGCGCAGCTGGAAGTAGCGCGGCCGCGAACTCGCACCGGCCCAGGACAGAGAAGGCAGCTGCGGCAGCAGTTCCTCGAGATGCACCACGGCAGCCTCGCGCACGTCCTCAGCGTCGAGCACCGTGACGCCGCCGGGCCGCGCCGCGGCCGGCATCGGCCGCAGCGTCGCAGTCACGAGCACGGGCTCGAGTGTCGTCGCCGGCGGCTGCGCCGCTGACGCGGCGGCGGTGCCCGCGAGCAGCGATGCGATCAGGATCAGAGGCTGGACGGTCACGCCTGCTCCCTACGCCGGTCCTAACCGGATCAGGTTCGACGGGTTCGCCGGCCAGACCGGCATCTCAGGTCCCTTCGGGACCACCCCAAGGCAGTGCGGATGGTAGCGGCGCGCACGGCGCGCCGCAATCTCAGCGCGTGAACTTCGGCGGCCGGCGGCTGCGCACGGCGTCGAGTCCTTCCTTCGCGTCCGCGAGACGGAAACCGAGGAATTCGAGCGCGAGCGAGGCGTCGAAGGACGGCCCCGCGAGGCGCAGCCAGTTGCCGAGCGCGCGCTTGGTGAACGTGAGCGCGCTGCCGCTTCCCGCCGCGAGCTTCGCGGCGACCGCGAGCGCGCGTTCGCGCACCTCGCCGTCGTCGACGCACAGGGACACGAGCCCGATGCGCTCCGCCTCCGCGCCGGTGAGCGGCTCGTTGGTGAGCAGGTAGTAGCGCGCCTTGGCGAGGCCGCACAGGAGCGGCCAGATGATCACCGAGTGGTCGCCCGCGGCGACGCCGAGGCGGGTATGTCCGTCGAGGATCTTCGCGTTGCGCCCTGCGACCGAGATGTCCGCGAGCAGGGCGACGGCGAGACCTGCCCCGACCGCGGTCCCGCGGATCGCGGACACCACGGGCTTGCTGCAGTCGACGAGGTTGTAGACCAGGTCGCTCGCCTCGCGCCAGACCCGCAGCAGCGTCGCCTCGTCCTCGATCATGCGCTCGATCAGCGCGAAATCGCCGCCCGAGGAGAAGTGCTCGCCGGCGCCGCGCACCAGCACGGCGCGCACGCCCGCGTCCGCGTCGATCGCGCGCCACACGTGCGCGAGGTCCCGGTGCATCGCCTCGGTCGCCGCGTTCCGGCGGCCCTCGTTGGCGATCACCAGCTCGAGCACGCCGTCCGCGGGCGATTCGAACGTGAGGCTCGGGAACCCGGCGCGAAGCGCCTCAAGGTCGATCGGGGATGGCATGGACGCTCACCATGGTCAGCACGTGGTAGGCCGCGACCGTTTCGCCGGCCTGGTTCGTGATCTCCGTGTCCCAGGTCACCTCGCCCCAGCCCTTGTCGGCGCGCAGCGACTTCTCGCGGCAGGTCAAGCGTACCTGGATGCGGTCGCCGGGCTTGACCGGCTTCACGAAGCGCAGCGCGTCGAGGCCGTAGTTGCCGAGCACCGGTCCGTAGTCCGGGTCGACGAACAGGCCCGCGGCCGCCGAGATCAGGAAATAGCCGTGCGCCACCCGGCCGCCGAACAGCGGGTTCCGCGCCGCCTCCTGCTCGCTCATGTGGGCGTAGAAATTGTCGCCGCTGAGCGCCGCGAACCGTTCGATGTCGTCGACCGTCACCTCGCGCTCCGCCGAGCGGAAGGTATCGCCGATCGCGAGCGCGTGGAATGGCTTGCGGAACGGATGCACGCCCGGGTCGCGCTCGCGGCTGCCGCGCGCCCAGCGCCCGCCGACGGCGGTGATCACGTCGGGCGCGCCCTGCACCGCGGTCCGCTGCATGTAGTGCAGCACGCCGCGGATGCCGCCGAGCTCCTCGCCGCCGCCCGCGCGGCCCGGCCCGCCGTGCACCAGCGGCGCGAGCGGCGAGCCGTGGCCGGTGGATTCCTGCGCGCAATGCCGGTTCACGACCAGCACGCGACCGTGGTACGGCGCGAGGCCGAGCACGAGCTCGGCGGCGACCGCCTCGTCCGCGGTGAACACCGAGCCCGCGAGGCTGCCCTCGCCGCGGCGCGCGAGCGCGATCGCCCCGGGCAGGCCGTCGTAGCCGATCACCGTCGACACGGGGCCGAAAGCTTCCACGGCGTGCACCGCGCGGGCGCTTGCGGCGTCTCGGCACAGGAGCAGGAGCGGCGGCAGGAACGCGCCGCGCGCGCGATCGCCGCCGGTGACCTCGAAGCGTTCCGGGTCGCCGGCGACGCGCTCGGCCTCGCTCTCGAGCTCGGCAAGGCGCGCGAGCACTTCGTCGCGCTGCGCGAGGCTTGCGAGCGGGCCCATGCCGACGCCGGCCGCGCGCGGGTCACCCACGACGGCTTTCGCGAGTTCTGCCTGCAGCGCCGCGACGACCTCGCCGAGCAGCCCGCGCGGCACGATCGCCTTGCGGATCGCGGTGCACTTCTGGCCGGCCTTCACGGTCATCTCGCGCGCCACCTCGCGCACGAACAGGCCGAACTCCGGCGTTCCCGGCCCTGCGTCCGGGCCCAGGATCGACGAATTGAGCGAGTCGGTTTCGGCGACGAATCGCACCGCGTGGCGCACCACCGCCGGATGCGTGCGCAGCCGCGCCGCCGTCGAGGCCGAGCCGGTGAAGGACACGACGTCCTGGCAGCCAAGGTGGTCGAAGAGATCCCCCACCCCGCCGCAGATGAGCTGCAGCGCCCCGGGCGGCAGCAGTCCCGTCTCGATGATGCGGCGCACCACCAGCTCGGTGAGGTAGCTGGTCGCGGTGGCGGGCTTCACCACCGCCGGCACGCCGGCGAGCAGCGCGGGAGCGAGTTTCTCGAGCATCCCCCAGACCGGGAAATTGAAGGCGTTGATGTGCACCGCGGCGCCCTCGAGCGGCACGCACAGGTGCTGGCCCACGAAGCTCCCGCCCTTCGACAATCCTTCCAGCGCGCCGTCGAGGTAGACGCGGCTGTTCGGCAGCTCGCGCGTGCCCTTGCTCGCGAACACCAGCATCGTGCCGATGCCGCCGTCGATGTCGATCCAGGAGTCGCCCCTGGTCGCGCCCGTCGCGTGCGAGAGCGCATAGAACTCCGGCTTGAAGTCGAGCAGGCGCTTGCCGAGGGCGCGCAGCAGCGCGGCGCGCTCGTGAAAGGTCAACGCACGCAACGCCGGACCGCCGACCTCGCGAGCGTGCCGCAGCACGGCTGCGAAATCGAGCCCCTCGCTGCTCGCCTCGGCGACCACGGCGCCCGTGCTGGCATCGCGCAGCAGGATCGCGCGCCCGCCGCCGGCCTGCCAGGCGCCGGCCACGTAACTCTCGAGCCTCATCCCTGCCTCCCGCCGCCGTCCGCGGCGGCTGCGCGCCCCGACTGCCAGGATGCGAAGCTTGCGCCCGCGCCCGCCAGCGTGACCAGCAGGCCCGCCGGCGTCCAGTCGCGCTCGCCATGGGCCCTGGCCAGCTTGCGGATGGAATCGACCACGGTCGCGAGGCCGAGCGTGTCCGCGTAGAACATCGGCCCGCCGCGGTGGCGCGGAAAGCCGTAGCCGTTGCACCAGATCACGTCGATGTCGGACGGCGACGCGGCGATGCCGTCTTCGAGGATGCGCGCGCCCTCGTTGATCAGCGCGAGGATGCAGCGGGCGACGATTTCGCCCGGTTCGACCTGTCGCTGGCGCACGCCCAGCCGTTCCGCCTCGGCACGGATCAGCTCGACGACCTCCGGGTCGGGCGTGCGCTCGCCGCCCGGGGTGTCGTAGCGGTAGAAGCCGCGCCCGGTCTTCTGCCCGTAGCGGCCGAGCTCCGCCAGCAGGTCGGACGCGCGGTAGAAGCGCGGGTCTTCCGGCTTGTCGCGCCATTCCTTGCGCACCTGCCAGCCGATGTCGAGGCCCGCCAGGTCGCCGACGGCATTCGGCCCCATCGCCATGCCGAAGTCCACGAGCGCCTTGTCGATCACCTCCGGCTTTGCGCCCTCGAGCAGCATGAGCTCCTTCTCGCGGCCATAGGCGTAGAGCATGCGGTTGCCGACGAAGCCGAAGGCGTTGCCGACCGGGATCGCGATCTTGCCGATCCGTTTCGCGACCGAGTGTACCGTCGCGAGCGCCGCGCGCGAGGATTCCCGCCCGCGCACGACTTCGACGAGCCGCATGACGTTCGCCGGGCTGAAGAAATGCATTCCGACCACGTCCGCGGGCCGTCCCGAGGCCCCGGCGATCGCGTCCACGTCGAGGGTCGAGGTATTGGTCGCGAGCACGGCGCCCGGTTTTGCGAGCTGGCCGAGCCGGCCGAAGAGCTCGCGCTTGACCGCCAGGTTCTCGTAGACCGCCTCGATCACGAGGTCGGCACCGGCGACGGCGGCCAGGGTCAATGAGCCCTGGACGCGGCCGCGTGCGGCTTCCGCCTCGTCCCGGTCGAGCCGGCCCTTGCGCTCGGCGGCGTCGATCGCGGCCCTGACGCGCGCGAGCCCGGCGTCGAGCGCCTCCTGTTTCGCCTCGATGAGCAGCACCGGGATGCCGCCGGTCGCGAGGCTGATCGCGATGCCGGCGCCCATCGTGCCGGAGCCAAGGACGGCGGCCTGCCCCACGGCGCGCGCGAGCACCACGTCGGGCACGGCGCCGCGCTCCGCGAAGAACAGGTACCTGAACGCGCGCGACTCGGTGGATGCGAGGCATTCCATGAACAGCGCGCGCGCCCGGGCGAGCGCGGCGTCCGCCGGCAGCAGCGCCGCGGACGCGAGGGCCTCCACGATCCGGGGCGGCGCCGGGAGCCTGCGCGCAGCCGCCGGCAGGGCACGCAGGAATTCCTCGAATTGCGACGGGCGCGAAGCCGGCACTGGCAGATCGAGGACGCGGCGCGGCGGAGCGTGCGCATGCGCGAGCTCGCGCGCCCAGGCGATCGCGCCGGCGCGCAGGTCGCCGTCCACCCGCCGGTCGACGATGCCGAGCTCGATCGCGCGGTCGATGCCGATCGGCTTGCCCGAGGTCATGAGCTCGAGGCTCGCCTGCCAGCCCGCGAGCCTCGGCAGCCGCACCGTGCCCCCGGCGCCGGGCAGCAGGCCCAGGCTCACCTCCGGGAAGCCGAGTTTCAGGTCGCCTGCGGCGCAGCGGTAATGGCAGGCGAGCGCCGTCTCCGCGCCGCCGCCGAGCGTCGCGCCATGCAGCGCCGCAACGACCGGCTTGCCGCAGGCCTCGACCCGCGCGAGCAGGGCCGGCAGGAAGGGCTCGAGCGGCGGGCGATCGAACTCCCGCACGTCGGCGCCGGCGACGAAGTTCCGCCCGCTGCCGATGAGCACGATCGCGCGCACGCCGGGATCGGCATCGAGCGCCTCGACCGCCGCGAGCAGCCTTGCGCGCACCGGCTGCGCGAGCGCATTCACCGGCGGGTGATCGAACGTGAACACCGCCACCTCGCCGTCGCGCGCGACGGCTTCGGGCTGGGTCACGGCACCCGCTCGATCGCGAGCGCGATGCCCTGTCCGACCCCGATGCACATGGTCGCGAGCGCGCGCCGGCCGCCGCTGCGCTCGAGCTCGAGCGTCGCCGTGGCCGCGAGCCGCGCGCCGCTCATGCCGAGCGGATGTCCGAGCGCGATCGCGCCGCCGTTCGGGTTGACGTGGCGTGCGTCGTCCGGCAGCCCGAGCCGGCGCAGCACGGCGAGCGCCTGCGAGGCGAAGGCCTCGTTGAGCTCGATGACGTCGAAGTCGCCGATCCCGAGGCCGAGCCGCGCCATGAGCTTCTCGCTGGCAGGCGCCGGACCGATCCCCATGATGCGCGGCGGCAACCCGGCAACTGCGGCGCCGAGGATGCGTGCGCGCGGCTTGAGGCCATGGCGCGCGGCCGCGCGCTCGCTGGCGACGATCAGCGCGCAGGCGCCGTCATTCACGCCGGAGGCATTGCCGGCAGTGACGGTACCGCCCGCCCGGAATGGCGTGCCGAGTCTCGCGAGCGCCTCGAGACTGGTCTCGCGCGGGTGTTCGTCGCGGTCCACGACCACGGGCTCGCCCTTTCTTGCCGGCAGCGTGACCGCGACGATCTCCGCCGCGAGCCGGCCATTCGCCTGGGCAGCGAGCGCCCGCTGCTGGCTCCGGAGCGCGAACGCGTCCTGGTCCGCGCGCGAGATGTCGAACTCCGCCGCGACGTTCTCGCCGGTCTCCGGCATCGAGTCCACGCCGTACTGCTGCTTCATGAGCGGATTCACGAACCGCCAGCCGATGGTCGTGTCGAACAGCTGCTGGGTGCGCGCGAAGGCGGCATCCGGCTTCGACAGCACGTAGGGCGCACGGCTCATGCTCTCCGCGCCGCCCGCGACGACGAGTTCCGCCTCGCCGGAGCGCACCTGCCGCCCCGCGATGGCCACTGCGTCGAGGCCCGAGCCGCACAGCCGGTTCACCGTGACACCCGGCACCTCGACGGGCAGTCCGGCGAGCAGCGCCGCCATGCGCGCGAGATTCCGGTTGTCCTCGCCCGCCTGGTTCGCGCAGCCGAACACGACGTCGTCGACGGCGCCCCAGTCGGCGCGCGCGTTCCGCTTCATGAGCGCGGCGATCGGGATCGCCGCGAGATCGTCCGTGCGCACGCCGGACAGCACGCCGCCGTAACGCCCGATGGGCGTGCGGACGGCATCGCAGATGAACGCCTCAGTCATCGATCACCCTCCCGGCCACCTGGTGGCTGCGACCGCGAAACAGCGCGACCAGCTCGCCGCGCTGATTGCGGACTTCGACCTCGTAGATGCCGGCACGCCCGGCGCGCCAGCGCTCGGTCGCGGCCGCATGCAGCACGTCGCCCTCGTGCACCCGCTTCAGGAACTCGATCGCCGCGCCCGCGGCGACCGTGTTGTCGCCGTAGGAATTGCAGGCGAAGGCAAATGCGCTGTCCGCGAGCGTGAACACCAGTCCGCCGTGGCAGATGCCGTGGCCATTCACCATGTCCGGGCGGACGCGCATGCTGAGCGTGGCGTGCCCCGGGCCGCTGGACTCGACCTGCATGCCGAGGCCCTGCGACGCGGCATCGCCACGCCAGAGCGCCTCGACCGTGCGTTCCGCGCTGCGCTGCCGCTCGCGCGCCTTCGGGCTTTCGTCCGTCATCGCACTAGCGCCCCGCGACGTCGTGCAGGATCGTCTGGCGGGTCATCCGGCGGTCACTCGTCATAGCTGATCTCGAGCGCGGCGCTGGTCGGCCGCGCCTGGCAGCAGAGAATATAGCCTGCCGCCACTTCCCAATCCTCGAGCGCGACGTTGTGCGCCATCTCGGCGCTGCCGGAGACGAGTTTCGCGCGGCAGGTCGAGCAGACGCCGGCCCGGCACGAGAATGGCAGGTCGAGTCCCGCGCGTTCCGCCGCATCGAGAATCGGCTCGCCATCCCGCGGCATCGTGAACCTGCGTCGGCGGCCGTCCATCACGACGCTCACCTCGGCGCTGGCGGCGCTGGCGGCGCCGGCGGTCGCGGGCTGCGCGGCGGGGCGAGCCTGCGCGGCCTGGCTGCCTGCGATCGGCGTGAAGTGCTCCACGTGGATACGACCCCGGGCGCCCAGCGCGGCCAGCGCGCCCGAAATCTCCTCGCCCATCGAGCCCGGTCCGCAGACGAAGAACTCGTCAATCGACGGCACCGCGAGGTCATGGCGCGCAAGCAGTCGCAGCTTCTCGCCGTCGATGCGCCCGTTCAGCCATTCGACGTCCTGCGGCTCGCGGCTCATCACGAATGCGACCGAGAAGCGCGCGAGGTTCCGGTCCTTGAGCGCCATGACCTCCTCGAGGAACATCGTGCGCGCGCTGCCGGTGTTGCCGTACCAGAGCTGGAACCGGTTGCCCGGGTGGCGTGCGAGCGCCGTGGCGGCGATCGAGAGCACCGGCGTGATGCCGCTCCCCGCCGCAAACGCCATGTAGCTGCGCGGGCCTGCGCCGTCCTCGAGCAGGAAGCTGCCGTTCGGCGTCATGACCTCGAGCGTCTCGCCCGGCTGCGCGTGCCGCGCCAGGTGCGCCGACATGCGGCCTCCTGGCTGCACGCGCACGCCGATGGCGAGCGAATCCGCGCCCTCGGGACTGACGATCGAATAGGTCCGCCGCTCCTCCTGCCCGCCGATCACCTGGCGCAGCGCAACGTGCTGGCCGGCCCGGAACCGGAACTCGTCCCTGAGGCCCGGGGGCACGGCGAATGTGAGCGCGATCGCGTCGTCGGCGATCGCGGCGCGGCTGGCGATGACGAGCGGGTGGAATTTCAGCATGCGGCGCAAGCTAGATACATTTGAAATAGTCGAACGGCTCGAGACAGGCGTCGCAGCGGTAGTGCGCCTTGCACGGCGTCGAGCCGAACTCGCTGACTTTCGTGGTGCGCTGCGAGCCGCAGCGCGGGCAGGCGGCAGGTCCATCGTCCCGCGCAGAAGCGCACGCGCGGCCGGCTGGCGGCGCGATGCCGAAGGCCTCGAGCTTGCGACGGCCCGCCTCGCTCAACCAGTCGCTGGACCACGCCGGCGCGAGCACGTCGACCGCGACGGCGTCGAAGCCGGCGGTGGCGAGCGCCCGCACGACGTCGGCCTTGATCACTGCGCTTGCCGGGCAGCCGGAGTAGGTCGGCGCGACGCCGACCTCGAGCTGCCCGCCCGGCCGCAGCGCCAGGTGGCGGATGACGCCGAGGTCGAGCACCGAGAGCACGGGGATTTCCGGATCCGCGACCTGCGCGAGGATGCCGTACAAGCGCGTCAGCAATTCCGGCGGTAGCGCCGACGCGACGCTGGCCTCGGCGCCCATCGCCCGCTACCAGCTCGCGCCCGGGTGCGCGCGGTGCAGCGACTGCATCTCGGCCAGCAGGTAGCCGAGGTGCTCGCTGTGGCGCCCCTGCTTGCCGTACCAGACGAAACTCGAGTGCGCGGGCCGCGCCAGGGTCGCATGCGCAAGCGTCTGGTCCACGCGCACGGACCAGGGCGGGGCGAGCGCCGACGGGAGCACGCCGATACCGGCCGCGGCGGCCGCGCGGTCGACATCGTCGTCGTGGAACAGCTCGTTGGTGTAGGGCCAGAGCCGCGCGAGCGAAGCGGCGACGCGCGCATGGCTCTCCGCGGTGCCGTCGCCGAGCCGCACCAGCCAGCCGCCGCTGTAACGCAGGTGATACGCCGCTTCCCGCGCGCCCTTGGCCGCGATCGCGGCGAGCGCCGCATCGCCCGATGCGACCAGGGCCTCGTAAAGCCCGAGCTGCCAGGCGTCGAACAGGAACTGGCGGACGACCGTGTCGCCGAAATCGCCGTTCGGCTGTTCCACCAGCGTCAGATTGAAGTACTCCGACTCCTCGCGCAGGTAGGCGAGCTGGTCCTCGCCGCGGCCCAGTCCTTCGAGCTCGCCGGCGCGCGCGAGCAGGAGTCGCGCCTGGCCGAGCAGGTCGAGCGAGAGATTCGCGAGCCCGAGATCCTCCTCGAGCGCCGGCGCGTGCCCCACCCACTCGCCGAGCCGCTGGGCGAGCACGAGGTTCGTGTCCGCGAGCCTGAGGACATAGCGGACCTCGGGCGTCACAGCGTCTTCACCTCGTCCGGGATGTCGTAGAAGGTCGGGTGGCGGTAGATCTTGTCGCGCGCCGGCTCGAAGAAAGCATCCGATTCGGCGGGGTCGGAGGCGACGATGTCCGCCGAGCGGACGGCCCAGATGCTGACGCCCTCCTGCCGGCGCGTGTACAGGTCGCGCGCGTGCTCGAGCGCCATTGCTGCGTCGGTCGCGTGCACGCTGCCGACGTGCTTGTGGTCGAGACCCGACTTCGCGCGGATGAAGATCTCGTACAGCGGCCAGTCCTGTTCCTTGTTCACCTGCAGCCCCTCCGTGCGGCGTCAGGCCGCCTGCATGGCCACGGCAGACCGCTTCGCGGCCCAGGCCGCCGCGGCCTCGCGTACCCAGCGGCCCTCCTCGTGCGCCTTGCAGCGCGCCTCCATCCGCTCGCGGTTGCACGGTCCATGGCCCGCGAGCACCCGCTCGAATTCGCTCCAGTCGATCGGGCCGAATCGGTAGTGCTGCGCCGCCTCGTCCCAGGCGAGCTCGGGATCCGGCACCCTGAGGCCGAGATAGTCGGCCTGCGGCACGGTCGTGTCCACGAACTTCTGCCGCAGCTCGTCGTTGGAGAAGCGCTTGATCTTCCAGCGCATGGACTGCGCGCCGTGTTTCGAGTCGGTATCGGTCGGGCCGAACATCATGAGCGACGGCCACCACCAGCGGTCGAGGGCCGCCTGTGCCATCGCGCGCTGCGCCTCGGTGCCGCGTGCGAGCGTGAGCATGATCTCGTAGCCCTGGCGCTGGTGGAAACTCTCTTCCTTGCAGATGCGCACCATCGCCCGCGCGTAGGGGCCGTAGGAACAGCGGCACAGCGGAATCTGGTTCATGATCGCCGCCCCGTCCACCAGCCAGCCGATCGCGCCCACGTCCGCCCAGGTCGGCGTCGGATAGTTGAAGATGCTCGAGTATTTCGCCTTGCCGGCGAGGAGCTGGTCGACGAGCTCGGCACGCGCGACGCCGAGCGTCTCGGCGGCGCTGTAGAGATAGGCGCCGTGCCCGCCCTCGTCCTGGACCTTCGCGATCAGGATGGTCTTGCGCTTCAGCGAGGGCGCGCGGGTGATCCAGTTGCCTTCCGGGAGCATGCCCACCACCTCGGAATGGGCATGCTGGGAGATCTGGCGGATCAGCGTGCGCCGGTAGGCCTCGGGCATCCAGTCCTTGGCCTCGATCTTTTCCTCCGCGTCCACCCGCGCCTGGAAGCGCGACTCCAGCGCCGCACCATCCCGCGTTTCGTCACGCAGGCAGTCTTTTCCCAGTGAATCAAGACCTTGCGTGTACATGACTCAATCTCCGGAACCGTCTTGGGAAATGCCGCGCAAACTGAAGATCGTGGACGCCGGGGTCCAGGCGCTGAACTGTAACGCCGGGACCCGCTGGACGACATCGACAGCGCTTGCGTTACCAGGCGTGTCGAGCTGCACGCGCCACATCGCCGTCACCGAGACACCGACATGCAGTATGTCAGGGTCGCATCGGCCGGCGCCGCCGAAGTACTTGATCCGGTGTTCATTTCCCCTCAAGCCACGTCACGAAACCCGGCTGATGCACGGCTCCAGCAATCCTCACGCGCGAGCATATTCCATCCGAGCGTCTCCGCAGCCGTCTTGGCGTTCCGCGCAGCTATTTCTGTACCATGCTGCAGTCACCCGCTGTGTTTGCTGCGCAACTGGAATCTTCGTGGGGGCTCGCCGTACTCCTCGCGAAAGCAACGGATCATGTGTGACAGGTCGTAAAAACCCCACTGCAGCGCCACGTCGGTCAGGGGCACCCGTGAAAACCCCTCGGTCTCGAGAGTGCGCCGGCAGGCCTCGACGCGGCGTGCACGAATATGGCGACCGATGGTCAGGGGCATGGACTCGAAAAGCATGTGGACGGTGCGCGTGCTAACGCCGAAAGCCGCCGCGACCGTCATCGGACCGAGATTGCGACGATGCAGGTGTTCGTCAATATAGGCCGTAATCTGCGCCAGCATCTGTTCGCGCGACAGCCGGCCGGTACGTGCCCGGGCGGCCAGGACGGCGCCCAGCAGATTGAGGACGTTGGACTCGATGCGGTGAACCATCGGTTCGGACAGCCGGCTCATGCGCGCCACAACCTGCGCGACGAAGTTGCTCAGCAGTCCGCAGTCGGCATCCTCCCCACCCATGCGCTGACCGAGGAATTGCCCGGGGTCCGGCGTGAGCCGGCGCATGACAGCATTCGGCACGACCATCACCGGCATTTCGTACTCTCCCGTGAAGGTCAGCGTGTAGGGCTCCGAGGTCGAGCAGATCAGGAAGTCGCCGGGCCGAGCGTGGACCTGCCGGCCGCGCTGCGTCCAGAGACAGTCTCCCGTGAGTGGGAACTTGACCAAGTAGGGCGGTGCCACGATCTGCGCGATGTCCTCTGGTCGCCGCCGCACTTGAATGGCGCTCGTCGCCACCCGCACCAGGCGCACCTGCCCGAGCTCAACCGCATCGATGCGGCCGCTGAATGACTGCCGCACGACCCGGTGAGCATCCACTTCCATGGGGCAGAACAGTTCATCGAGCATCGACCGGAAACAGTCGAACCGCTCGCGCGGCTGGGTCGCGACTATGGGGTATGAGTGGTACACGGCCTGCCCCCTCGGGGCCAGCCACCGTCCAGCGGCGGCCTCGCGTCTGACAGCTTATTGCGCCCGGCACCACGCCTGTCAACCACTTGCGCTTTGGTACCGGCGGGCTGCGCAGTCCGCCTAGACTGCACTGCCCGGCCCCGACGCAAACTGATCGCATGGCTCAACATAAGGACGGCAGGTCGATGCCCCAGAAGTACGAGATGACCATCGATGGCCGTAGGATCGCTGCAGACAGCCAGGAGATCCGCATCCGGCCAGCACTACGGTCGCGGCACGCTCGCCGATGTGTTCGGAAGCCCATCTGGAGCGTGCGGTGGCAACGGCCCGGAAGGCCTTCACCAGCTGGCGCAATGCCGGCGATGCCACCCATGCCGCCGCGTGCGGGGCCGCCTGGGCAGGCTGCACGGGGACCCAGTCCCTGGCCGTGAAGGTCCTCGAGGAACAGCCTCAGGAGCCACGCCGAGATGCACCGTGTGCCGAGCTGCGCGGTCGGCTCAATCACCCCGTGGACTTGGCTCCTGCTGATCGCGCCCTGGCAAGTTGGCCGCGTATCTGGACGTTTGAGCGCGACCGAAACTCGTGGGCCCAGTTGCAGCGCTGAGCGCTGTACGACGGAGACAGGAGAGTTCATGAATTACCCGCGTGCGGCGCGACACAGCTTCCTCTCCGTTCTCTTCATGCTGCTGACTGCGGTTCTCGCGACACCCGGGGCAGGAGCGGACGAACCCAAGGCGACGCCAGTCCCCGCGGCTGGCTTCGACTGGCGGAATAGCGTCCGCGAATTCGCCAAGGAGCACTTCCGCAACCCGGCCTGGGGCTATTCCCATTCCGCGCGCATTCATGCACTCGCGCTCGAACTTGCGGCAGAGGACGGCGTTCCGCTCGACGCCGACGTCATATTCGCGGCTGCCTACCTGCACGACGTCGCCGCATTTCCCCCGTGGGCCGATCCGAAGACCGACCACGCCGACGAGGCTGCGCGGATCGTCGAGTCGATGCTGGCGGATACCGGGTTCCCGATGCGCAAGGTCGAGTCGGTGCGCGGCGCGATCCGCACGCACATGTTCGACCGGGAGCCCGTCGGCCCCGAGGCGCTCTACCTCCACGACGCCGACGCCCTTGATTGGCTCGGGTCGATCGGAGCGGCGCGCATCCTCGCGCTTGTCGATCCGAATGGAGGTTCGCCCGACGGCCCGGCGGCCGTGGCGATGCTGGAAGGCAACCTCGCGAGTGTCCCGCCGCGTGTCCTGTCGCCCGCCGGCCGGGCGCGCGTCGAGGCGCGCCGCGCGGAGTTGCGGCAATTTCTGGAACGTCTGCGACAGGAGACCGACGACCTGCGAAACCTCTAGGTTGCAAGTCACTGCGCGACTAGGCCGGACACGCGGGAACCCGCTCGACGAGCGCCGCGGCAGAATCGATAACCGACTTCTGGTGCGGCTGCAGTCCCTGACCGCCCATTCCGGAGAAGATGGGCAGATACGGATCGGCAAACTCTGTCTTGATACCGCAGAACTCTTCCAGGGTGGCAAGGCCGCAGAACGGCACGTAGGCGGTGGAGTAGCCGCCTTCGTGCAGTGCCAGCAGGCGTCCACCGCACAGCTCGTCCGCAAGAGCCGCCGTCATCCGCGCAAGCGCGCGATAGGTCTCGCTGGTTGCCATGTTCCGCCCCAGCGGATCCATGGCACTGCCGTCGAAGCCGCTCGAGGCGATGATGAATTCCGGCCGGAAACGGCGCACTGCCGGCAGCACGACACGCTGCCAGGCATCCAGATACGCGCCGTGCCCGGATCCGGGCGGCAGCGGGACGTTGATGTTGGCGCCGATGCCGGGCCCTTCGCCGTTCTGCGATAACGCGCCGGACTGCGGCGGGTAGTAGTTGTCCTGATGCAGCGAGATGGTCAGCACCGAAGGATCCTGCAGGAACGCGCCTTCCTGGCTGTTGCCGTGGTGTACGTCCCAATCGACGATCGCGACGCGCTTCACTCCGTGCCGGCGCCGGAGGTGATGCACGACCAGCACATTATTGGCGAAGATGCAGAAACCCCGGCCGCGGTCCGCTTCGGCGTGGTGCCCGGGCGGCCTGATGAGCGCATAGGCGTTGCGGACCTCGCCCGCCATGACGGCATCGGCTGCGGCCATCGCCCCGCCCGCAGATAGCCTGGCGATGTGGAAGGAACCGGTGCCGATCGGGGTGAGCTCGCCGGCGTCGCCGCCGATGCCTTTGCTCATCGCCTCGACGCGGGCGATGTAGTCCGGCGTATGGAAATAGCGCAACTCCTCCTCTGTGGCGAGTCGCGGCTCAATGCGGGTTAGCTTGGCAAGCAACCCGGCGACGTCCAGCAGGCCTAGAAGCCGGCGCTTGGTTGCCGGGCTCTCCGGGTGCGCGTCCGGCTGTACGGCAAGCCCGTAGGGCAGCGGGCCTGCGCTCGCCCCAGTGTGGTGCCAGAAATAGTACTCGTGGCAGACGAAACCCGTACACCGCGTCAACTGGCTCATGTGAGCATCCTCGCTCCTTCAATCGCCCGTCTGCCCGCCGCCCGCCGACGTTACGGCCGGGGCGACATGGACGAGGCTGCCTTCGAAGAATGTCATCTGCACCTGCGCGTCACCGACATCCGTGATCGGGACTTCGAAGATGTTTCGGTCGAGCACGATCAGGTCCGCAGACTTGCCGACCTCCAGCGAGCCGATCTGCTTCTCGAGTCTCATCGCGCGGGCGCCGTTGATCGTGAAGATCCTGACCGCTTCGTCGAGCCTGATCCCCTCCTCCTTCCATAGGAGTCCGGGCGTCTTGCCGCGGGGATCCTGCCTCGTGACCAGCGCCTCGAGGCCGACCCACGGGTTCTGGTCCGGGACCGCGGCGGGCCAGTCCGACCCGCCGGCGATCAGGGCGCCGCTGTCGAGCAGACTGCGCGTCGGCCAGTAGTGCCGACCGCGCTCGCCTAGCGCGGCAATGATCGAGGAGATGATCGGCGAGGGATGCCAGATCACGGGCGAGTAGTCCGGGACGACGTCGAGCTGCGCAAAGCGCGGGATGTCCGCCGGATCGATGAAGCCGGCGTGGGCGAGTTCGTGGCGCAGCCCGCTCGACCCGTTGGCGCGTCGAGCCGCCTCGATCGCGTCGAGGGCGACGCGGATCGAGCGGTCGCCGGCTGCATGGATCTTGATGGTGAAGCCACGCCGATCGAGCTCCGTGACGTCCTTCGCCAGCAGCCCCGGATCGAGCAGCAGCTCGCCCGTAAAGGTCGAGCCGTGCTCCTGGTCCGATACGTAGGGCGCCAGCATCGCGGCCGTGCGGGCTGGCGTCGGCACACCGTCGAGGAAGATCTTCACGAAGTTCGTGTACACGTGCCGCGACGCATAGCGGGTGCGGCGCGCCTCGAAATCCCCGTAGTCCAGCGGTTCCGCGCGATCGTTGCTGGTCCTCAAGCTGGTCACGACGTTGAGGTGCAGCTTGCCCGCCGCATCGACCGCCTGGTACGCAGCCGCGTATTCGTCGTAGGCGCCGGCGTCCTTGAGCGACGTGATGCCGTAGGCGTTCGCCATTCTTGCCGCCGCCTCGGCAGCCGCGACGTGCTGCTCCGGCGTCCAGGGCGGCAAGGACTTCCTGAGCAGGATGCGGAACGCAGCCTCCAGCAGCACGCCGTTCGGCTCGCCGGATGCGTCGCGCACGATGCGTCCCCCGGGCGGATCCGGCGTGTCCCGGTCGATGCCGGCCATGCGCAGGGCGGCGCTGTTGACCCAGGCATTGTGCTGGCTGTCGTCGATCAGCATCACCGGGTGGCGGTCGGTAACGCGGTCGAGAAAGCCGCGCGGTGACTCGAGCGGGTGAGACTCGAAGAAGGCGCTGTCCCACTGCCCGCCCCGGATGAGGGTGCCCGCAGGAAGCCGCGCTGCGCAGCCGGCGACGATCGCGGCGATCTCGTCAGGCGTGGCGGTAAACTCGAAGTTGCACTCGTAGAGCGTCTTGAGCCCGCCCATGATCGGGTGCACATGCGCGTCGACCAGCCCGGGCATTGCAAATCGACCGCCCAGGTCGATTACCTGGGTCGAAACGCGGGCGAGAGCCATCGCCCCTTCGGTCGTGCCCACATAGGCGATCAAGCCATCCTGTATAGCCACGGCTTCGGCCCAGGGCTGCGCCGAATCGATGGTGTAGATCTCACCGTTCTTCAGGATCGTGTCGACCGGCTCGGCCGCCACGGCCGTGGCACTCCAGGACATTGCAATCGATGCGACTGCCAGCCGCAGGACGCTCGTGGGTATCGTCATTTCAGCGATCCTACTAGCCCAGCGCGGCCGCAAGCCTGGCCGGGCAAGGGTGTACCCGTACCGCGGATAAGCGCAGCATGCCGCGCATGCGCGATCCTCCAAGGATTCATCATCTGCCGTCTTGACGCCGCAGCAGACACCCTACACTTCAACTGGCAATACCAGAAAGGTCGCTTTGACCGATCAGCGTTCGAATACGATCTCCCCGTTGACGATCGTCATCAGCACCATCGTCTTGTGCAGGCTCGTTACAGGCACTGCAAACGGGTCCTGGTCGACGACGACGAGGTCGGCGAGCATGCCAGGGTCGATCTGGCCGCGCCGGTGGGTCATGCCGATATGCCGCGCCGAGTTGACGGTGAAGAGGTCAAGCGCCTCGCGCAGCGTGATCGCCTCGGCCTTGCCGAACGAGTCGTGGCTGCCGCCTGGCCGTTCGCGCGTCACTAACGTCTCGATGGCGATCCACGGATTGACGGACGGCACGACCGCCCAGTCCGAGCCCGGCACGACGAGCGCCCCGGAGTCGATCATCTCCCGCACCGGCCAGACGCGGCTGATCCGCTCCGGCCCGACAGCTTTGGTAATGTCGTCGTTGATGGGTGTCGGGCCCCACAGATACGGCGAGACCTCGAGCGTTGCGGCGCTCGACCTCGCCAGCTGCAGGTCCTCCTGGGCGACAAAGGTGCAGTGACCCACGTCGTGCAGGACGCCGCTGAACCCGTTTGCCTTGCGAGCCGCCGCGACTGCATGCAGTCCGGCACGCACTGCCGCATCGCCGGCAGCATGGAACTTGACCGCGAGCCCCATTCGGTCGAAACGCGTGACAGCTTGGTCGAGTACCGGCTGCTCGACGAGGAGCATCCCGTAGCGGCTCGCGCGATCGTCGCGCCCTTCCATGGTGTCGGCGTAGGGCTCGAGCATCGCCGCCGTATGGCTGTCAGTAGGCACGCCGTCCAGGAAGATCTTGATGCAGTCCGGCGAGACGCGGTCGCGCGCGTAGAAGTTGCGTGACGCGATCACGTCCTCGGCCTCCTTGCTTCCGGGCATCCAGTTGAGGCACAGGCGAACGCTCTGCCTGAGCAGCCCGGCATCGGCGAGCGCTACGTAGGCCTCGAGCTCCTTCATGGGTCCGGCCGCGAACCCCATGGATGCCTCGGTAAAGGAGGTGATCCCGTTCGCCAGCATGTCCTGCACGGCCCATTGGAGAGCCGTACGGACCTGCTCGTCCGTCGGCAGCGGAACAAGGCTGCGCACGAGTTCGATTGCAGACTCCCGCAGCACGCCGGTCGGCTCACCGGCGGAATCGCGCTCGATGATGCCACCCTCCGGATCCGCGGTGGCGCGTGTGATGCCCGCTACTTCCAGGGCCTTCGAGTTGACGAGCGCGCTGTGTCCACTCGTGTCCGACAGCAGAACCGGCTGATCGGGAGCCACCTTGTCAAGCATCTTGCGGTCCGGAATGCGGCCGATCGCGGACGCGTCCCACTGCCCGCCCGTGATCCATTGGGGCCGCGGCACCCGGGCGACGCAATCCGTCACCCCCTTTTTCAGGCTCCTCTCGTCGGATCCTTGCGGAATCACGCACTCCTGCCGACGAAGACCGGCGAACAGCGGGTGCACGTGCATGTCGTGAAAGCCCGGCAGCACCGATCTTCCGGCCAACTCAATCACGCGAGTGTTCAGGCCGCGCAGCTTCGCCACCTCGGCGGCATTTCCGACCGTGACGATGACGCCGCGGCCATCGACGGCCAGCGCCTCGACGACGCCTCCGGCGGAGTGGACCCGCCCGCCGGTGAGGATGAGCGCAGCCGGACCATCGGCGGGCGCGCCATCGGCAAACGCAGGCAAGCCAGTCAGGATCAGCGCCAGATTGACGACCCGGATCACGGTCATGCGGTGCATTGTCCTACGGCTCCTTCACATGGTTTTCCACGCTGTACTTCAGGAAGAAGTTGGCTTCCTTGTAGTCCGGGTACAGCGCGATCATCTCTCGCATGGCGGCCTCGCGTGAGGTCGCTCCCTTCATCACCCGTGTGTAATCATCCAGGTAGCGGATCGACTCGTCGAACAGGCTCATGTCGGCGGGGTCGCCGTGTCCGGGGTAGACGACGGGGTTCCGGTCCGCGTACTCACGCTTAAGTCGCCCGAGTTCCTGGCGCCAGTTCGCTATGTCCTGCCAGCTGATGTCGTCCCCCAGCCAGTGATGGACCTTGTTGTAACCGAGGTCCGACAGGAACAGCGCGTTGAGGTCCGGGCTGTATACGGTCGTCATGTAGTCCGCTTCGGTGGGCAGGTAGTCAGTCGTGAGCTCGAGCGTCCCGCCGGCTGGCAGTTCCAGGCGGTTCGACCCCAACGCCTTGATGTTACCCTCGTAGTCGAAGCCCTGCGGATATTCAGGGGATTTTGGCTTGATCGACGGATCCAGGGCGGGCTCGCCGCCGGTCGCGCCGCCTGAATCCATGTACACCGCATAGGCCTTGATGTCGCGCTTGATGTCGTCATTGGCGACCACGATGCGGGCCTCCGGGAACTCCTGCCGGAAGACGCCCATGCCAGTGAAGTGGTCCGTATGGCCGTGGCTGATCAGGACGGTCCGGAGCGGCAGCCCGATCCGGCGGATTTCCTCGACCAGCTTTCGCGCCTCATCGGGCTTGCGCTGCACGTCCAAGACCAGGAGCTCCCGGCCATTCGAGAAGATGAAGGAATTCACCGTGGCGAAGGTCCCCTTGTAGACCTTCACATCCTCGATACGGGCTTCGCCCGGGCGTTCGCCCGCGCAGGCTGGGAGCGCCAACGCGGACCAGAACAGCAGGTTAACGAACGGGATCAAACGCATGAGTGAAAGTGCTCCATCGGCAGGCATCGCAACAGAGCGCGAGCGGGCGGACCGCCGTCATCGTGCTCGACGGTTGGCGATCCGGTATTGGCGTATGGCGCAGGGCTGTTGTACCTCCGCGCAGACGGGGAGGCCAATCGCGCAAAGTCCGGCCGGCCAACAGCGGCGTTGCCGGGGAGCGATCTGGAATCGGCCCCCCCAGCACTTCGTTCTTGCTGGTATCGCGGCCAGGCGGAACTCGATCCGTGTTGCTGGCGCACAACACGGGCGTTACTTCGCTCTCGTACAACCGGTCTGCAGGAAACACCAATAATGCCTCACCTCCAGGTGCTATGTATGGCCCATCTGGTTCGGACCGTACGGCCGAGGCGTCAGTACATCAACCTCGCGGGGGGACTTGTCATGGGATTCGCGTCAGTCGGCAATCAGGAAAGCCATTCATCATCGCGAACAAGATACCCGGTGCTTGCGGCAGCCGTGTGTGTCGCACTGATGCCAGCGCGCAACGCATGCGCACAGATGCTCGAGGAGATCGTCGTAACTTCGCAGCGGCGCACCCAGCTTCTATCCGATGTGCCCATCAGTGTGACGGCTTTGGGTCAGGAAGACTCGGATCGCAGGGGACTGCTATCCATCGAAGACGTTTCCCGGGTGACGCCGAATCTAACATTCAACAACCTGGGCACGACGATTGCGCGGATTGCCATCCGCGGCGTTGATTCGAGCGCGGGATCGGGCACCACCGGTATCTACATCAACGACGTACCAATTCAGGTGCGCCAGATCGGATTCAACGCATTCGACGTATTTCCGCTGATATTCGACCTGGAGCGCGTCGAAGTCCTGCGCGGACCCCAAGGCACACTGTTCGGGGCGGGTTCGCAGGGCGGCACATTGCGTTTCATCACACCGGAGCCCGATCTGGGTGAATTCTCCGGATACAATCGCGCAGTCGTAGCGAACAGCAAGTCAGGCGATTACAGCTACGAGATTGGAGCTGCAGTTGGCGGTCCGATGATCGAGGATCGTCTGGCGTTTCGCGCGAGCGCCTGGTACCGGCGCGACGGCGGCTTCGTTGATCGCGTCACGGAAAGCGCGACCGACCCCGGAACGCTGGAACTGGTGGACGAGGATTCGGATTCGATCGACAACCTGGCCGGGCGCTTCGACCTGAAGTGGGCGCTCACCGAGAACGTGACGATCTCGCCGTCGCTCTACTACCAGGAACAGGATTACAACGACAGAAACAATTTGTGGATCGAAGACACGGGTCCAGCGCCGCTGAGCGCCTCGTTTGCAGGCGCCTACACCGCGCCGCTGAGATTCTCCGACTTCAGTGCGGGCAGGTTCCGCAGCGGCGAACCGACACGGCAGGCTGGCGAAGACCGTTTCTTCCTTCCGTCAATCAAGGCTGTATGGGAAGCGGAGTCGGTGACACTTACGGCTGTCGCGTCCTATTTCGACCGTAAACAGACCTTGGCCGACGACTTCACGACTTTCGACCAGGTCCTCTTCACGGGCATCGTCAACAGCGGCCTGGGCATCATCCCTCCAGTCAGTCCGTTCGGGTTCTCGAGACCGGTACTGCCGGGTCAGAACGCGACCAGTTTCGATACCAACGAACAGGAAAACTATACGTTTGAAGCGCGCCTGCAGTCGAATCCCGACCAATTCGAACGCCTCGAGTGGCAGGTCGGCGTCTTCTATTCGGAAAACGAGCAGACGGCGGTCCAGCAAGTCGAGGACCTGTTCCTCGGGCAGGTGCTCGATACCCAATTCCAGGACTTGTTCGGCTTTGGACTCGGGCCCGACCCAATAGAGGGATTCTTCGGCATTCCGCTGGTCGACGGCCGATTCATTTTCGACAATCTTGAAGTCGCAGATGACACCCAGCTCGCCGGTTTCGCGCAGATCGACTACGAGATCATCGACAGCCTGACGCTGACGGCCGGCGTGCGCGTTTCCGAAACCGAATTCAGCATCTTCAACGAGGTCGTTGGCCCCGTTCTTGGCCCGTTCACAACCGACCAGGTAACAAGTAAGGAAACGCCGGTCACCCCGAAGTTCGGCGTGTCCTGGCAACCGACCGACGACGATCTCCTCTACGCCAGCGCTTCCAAGGGCTATCGAATCGGTGGCGCCAACGCCGCCGTCGGCATTCCTTGCGGTGTCGGCGGGGATGCGAACGGCGATCCCATACCGGGTACAGCGCTCGGCGATCAGGGCCTGATCGACCGTCCGCTGGCCTTTGATTCTGACGAGCTCTGGAGCTACGAGCTCGGCGCCAAGAACCGGTTCTTTGGCGGCATGCTGAGCACCGAAGTCGCCGTCTTCCACATCGATTGGGATAACATCCAGCAGAACATTCAACTCCCCGCCTGCGGTTTCCGCTACTTCAACAATGTCGGCAGCGCCGACATCGATGGCGCTGAGCTGACCGCGACGCTCGCACCGGTCGAAGGATTCACGCTGTCGGCGGCTTTCGGCTACACCGACGCAAGTTTTTCGGAAACTGCCTGGGCGACACCGGATGCGCAGGCCGCGGGAGCCCTGCCGCTGGTTAGCGATGGTGACAAGCTTGGCGGGCCGCCCTGGACACTAAACCTCGTGGCAGAGTATCGGTTCAACGGTCCCGGGAATACGCCTCTTTCCGTACTCGTGGACTGGGCCCACATCGACGCCGAAACCGACCTGACCCCCATCAGTAACCCCGCGAACGGTGGGTTCGACCCGACGTTCACGCCGCCGCCGGATACGGACCTCGTCAACCTGCGAATCGGCGCCCAATTCCTGGAAGGGCTCGACATGACGCTGTTCGTGAACAATCTTCTCGACTCGTCGCCAACGCTGAACCGATTTGTACAGCCGGCGGGCACCCTTTCTCGCGCACAGACGTTCCGCCCGCGCACGGTAGGGGTACAGGCGATCTATCGGTTCTAGCGCCGCGCGATGTCGCCGATCCGCAGGTAGACCGTGGCCTGGTCGGGAGCGACCAGGCCATGGCGCCGCGCCGACTCCGCCAGCGCGGTCCGATCCGCATCGAGCGCCCGTACGGCGGCATCCGCCGAATCAGCCTCAATCTCGATCACCGCAAGGAACGGTGGCATCGGCAACGGATCGAACATCGCGACACGATGCAGCGCGTAACGCGTCGCACGAAGCACGCCTTCCGCAGCCGTCACCCGGGGCACCCACGCATCGCGATACCAAGCGTCAAAGCGCGCTGTCGCCGCGGCATCCGCACAGCAGTCTCCGGTCACGAGCACAAGATAATGCGAGCCGCCTCGTGTCGGCGTGCGCGCCGAGTCCGCAGCCGGCCCCAGCTGCTGGTAGTAGAAGCGCCCGACTACCTTCAGCAGGTCGGTGGAGCGGCCGCGTGCGACCATTTTCTGCGCCGCCAGCATCATATCGACGATGGTCGCGTCGATGTTCGCCGAGCGGATGTCGTACAGCGCGACGTACCGACCCTCGATTGCCTGGAGATCGGCCCAGGGGCGCCCGGGTAGCGGCTGGCCCAAACCGCGGCGCGCGCGGACATAGCCCGGTACCTCGAGCACGTCGGGGATGTCGATGCGGTCGTACCAGTCGTTGAATTCCGCCTCGCGCGCAGGATCCGTGGCCACGGTCTTCACGACCATGAACCAGCGATCGTCGTCCGGGGCCGCCGCGCAGTGCTCCGCCGCGCGCGCCGGCTCGCCGCCGGGCAGTACCGTGAAAAGCAGCGCCAGTACCGCAGCAAGTGCTTTCACCGCCACCCTCATTCGCCAGCCTCGTTCCCGGCGCCCATCTGTTCGAGATAAAAAGCGCGCGCCCGTTCGTACAACCCCACCACTTCCGCGCGCTGCGATTCACTGTGATAGCGCGCGGCGGTTTTGGCCCAGCGGATCGTGCGCTCGCAGATTTCCGCAAGGTAGGCGGCATCCGAAGCAGATCTTCGCTCGCTCGTGCCGACCTCCACGTACACCGGGCTCGAATGCGCGAACACGATAGAGGGCGTGCCGTTGTCGTGGTACTGGTAGGGCAGCTCCTGCCGCGAGTAGGCGCGGGCGGCAATCCACGAACTGCCGTCTGCTGCCACCTCGCCCTCGAAGTCCAGATGGCGGCGCTTCTCGGTGTTTTCGAGCGTGGCGGCGACTGCGCCGTTGACCAGCACCTCGATCCGCTCCACGGGCTGGTACGAATCCACGACCGCGCGAAACGGGAGCTTGCCGCCCGTACCCCGCTCGATCGTCGTCCCGGGCAGCTTTCCGTCCACGCTGAAATCAATCATCGCGCCGGAGGAAATGAAAGTCCGCCCGGCCTGGATGCCGTCGACCCATTTCTGATAGGTGAGCGGCCCGTCCACTTTCACGTAAGTGCGCACAGAACCGACGACCTGCGAATTCCACATCTTGTCCGTAGAGCCAAGCCCGGGCAAGTCGATACCTACATTCAGCAGCGAGTACCAAAGCTTGAGTGGGGACACCGGCGGCGGCGTCCACTCGCCGCGCCTGTTCCATGCGGGATGCTCCAGCAGGGGATTGCCGAACACGACGGCCTCGACCGCGTCAATCTTGTTGAGGGCCGCGTCGATCGGCAGTTCTCCATTGGGAAACGGCATGTGGGCCCAGGCCACCAGGCCGCCCTGCGCGTGTGCCATGTCCGCCTGGTGGGCCATCGTGGGATGGTCGTAGCCGCCGTGCACCCCGGTATCGGGTTCGCCCCAGCCGAATGGATAGATAAGTTCCTTGAGGTTCAGCAGCACCGTGTGGCCGAGGAAGTCGTGGCGCGTCTCCTCGGAGACATAGACGATGTTGTCCTCATCCGAGACCGGGTCAACGCCACCCGTGAAGTCGGCGATGCTGGAAAAGTAGTTGCCGCCTGAGGACAGCAACACGTTCACGACGTTCAGGTCTTCCCCCTCGGCTTCCAGCCGCGCGGAATGCGGGGAGAGGAAATGGGTGTGGGTGTCGCCAGAGAACCAGCCCCGGCTGGCCATGTGGATCCAGCGCTCAAGAGAGACGGCGAGCCCGGGCACGTTTCCCGGGCTGACACTGAATGTCACGTGCTCCGGCACGTACTCCGGGCCTCGTACAATTTCCATCTCGTAGCGTCCGTCCGGGAGTTGCAGCGTGAATTCAGGTGGAACGTACGCGTAGACCCTGCCGCCGACGATCACGTCACCGCCGACATCTTCCCGCCACCCCTCGGCAATCGTCCGGGCATGACCCTGTGGCGGCCAGTAATCGCCGGACTGGTCACGCACATGGATGCGGGCGCTGATAGGGCCTGACGTCCCTGCGTCCCTCAGTGTCACCTTTACATCGTGGGCAACCCGCTGCAGAACGCTGTTGCGGATCTTCGCCTCGTCCGGCACGTCGGGCGCGGGCGCGATGGCGACAATCCTCCAGTCCGAGCCCTCCAGACCCAGGCTCAGCGACAGTGCAACGGGGTTCAGCATGTTGACCATCGGATAGATGATCACCGGCGTGAAGCTCGCCGTGGTGCCCTTGATGTTCAGCGTGGCATGGCGCAGGTCGACCCGCGTGACGGGTGTGAGGGGCAATGTGGCGATGTAAGCTGCCTTTTGAGGGAACTGTTCCGACAGCAGGGTTTCCATCGCGACCTTGTCACGCCCCTGCAGGGCGGAAGCCCACTCGGTCACCGCCAGCCTGACGGGCAGGATTTCGTCACCGGCGTGCGCCCATGCACGGGTCGCGGGAGTTGCTGCGAACAGCACGAGGCACGCCGAAATTCCAGTGATCAAAGTGCGCACGGACGACCCCCTGCGAAGCGCCGAGGGAATTTGAACACATCACGCGCGAACGCCGCTTGTACGCGGACGCAGCGGAGCGTGTACGCGAACGAAAGGAAGGCCAGACAGCGCGCGTCAGCGCCGTTTCACCTCAGGACCAGTCCTCGAGGCGGCGCACCAGCGTGTCCATGAAGCGGTTCGCCTGGTGGCCGTCCAGCACGCGATGGTCGATGGTCAGCGTCACGTAGCAGCATGGCCGGATCACGATCCGGTCCTCGCCGCCCTCGCTCGTGACGATGGCCCGCTTTTCCAGCTTGCCGACGCCAAGAATCGCGGACTGCGGCTGGTTGATCACGATCGGTGCTGCCACCAGGCTGCCGCTCACGCCGTGATTCGAAATCGTGAACGTGCCGCCCTGGAGGTCAGCGGGCGTGAGGGCGTCGTCGCGCGCTTTCGTGACGAGCGCAGCGAGCGCCGCCGCGATGCCCGCGATATCGAGACTTCCGGCGTCGCGGATGACGGGCACGACCAGGCCACGACCCGGCAGCGCCGTGCCGATGCCGATGTCGATGCGCTCGTGCACGAGGATCGCGTCGTTGGTCCAGCGCGCGTTCGCTTCCGGCACCTCACGGATCGCAGCGACGCAGGCGGCCACGAAATAGGCGGTGAGCGTCAGCGGATGTCCCTGCCGCTCGAACTGCGCCTTGCGCCGGGCGCGATCGGCGAGCACCGCGCTCATGTCGGCCTGGAACACGGTCGTGACGTGCGGCGCAGTGCGCAGCAGGCTCTCGACCATGTGCGCGGCGATGCGCCGGCGCATCGGCGTGTGCGGCACGCGCCGCACACCCGGCTCGTCCGGCGCTGCTGCTGCGGCGGCTGCAGGCGCCGCGGCGCCGGGCGCGGCGGCGAGCACATCATCGACGGTGAGGCGACCGCCCTCCCCGCTGCCCCGGATGGCATCCGCGCTGAGACCGCGTTCCGCCAGCAGCCTGCGCACTGCAGGACTCAGCGCACCTGGCCTCGGCGGCGCGCCGGGTGCCTGAACGGATGGCCTCGCCACGGCGGCGGCGCCCGGCGCGCGGGCGGCAGGCGGGGCGTCCACGGCGCCGGCCTGCATCCGCGCCAGTACGTCGCCCGGCGCGACGTCGGTGCCTTCAGGCGCGACGATCTCCGCCAGCACGCCTTCCACCGGTGCCGGAACTTCCACCGTCACCTTGTCGGTCTCGATCTCGACCAGCGGCTCGTCCTGCCGGACAGCGTCGCCGATGGCCTTCAGCCAGCGCTGAACCTGCGAGCGCGTGCCCTCGATCCGGTCCTGCGGCAGCACGACATCGACAGGCGCGCTCATCGGCTAGTAACTCGCGATCCGGCGCATGGCCGCCACGATATCACCGACGGACGGGACCACGGCTTCCAGCAGGCGGGGCGAGTGCGGACTCGGCACGTCCGGCATCGCGAGCCGCTGCACAGGCGCGTCGAGGTGAAAGAATGCGTGCTCGGCGAGCACTGCGGCGATCTCCGCGCCGAAACCCGCCGTCACATTGTCCTCGTGCACGATCAGGCAGCGGCGCGTCTTCATGACCGATGCCAGCACGCTTTCCTGGTCCCAGGGCGAGAGCGTGCGCAGGTCGAGGAGTTCCACGTCGATCGCGGATGCCGCTGCCGCCTGCTCGCAACGTTCCACCATCGCGCCCCAGGTCACGACGGTGAGTTCCGAGCCTTCGCGCAGGCGCTTCGCCTGGCCAAACGGCAGCATGAAGTCGTCGCCCGGCCAGGGCCGCCGCGCCGCCGCGCCGTCGAGCAGGTATCGGTGCTCGAAGAAAATCACGGGTTCGTTGCCGCGCAGCGCGGTACGCAGCAGTCCTACGGCGTCCTCGGCGTTCGATGGGATCGCGAGCTGCCAGCCGACGGCATGCACGAACTGCACTTCATTGCACTGGCTGTGCCAGGGATCGCCGCACTTCAGGAATCCGCCCGGCATGCGCACCACCATCGGCGCGGCAAAGCGGTTCGCCGTGCGCCAGCGCAGGGTGCCGCAGTCGTGCAGCTGCTCGGCCGCCGGCTCCGCGTACTTGCGGAACTGGATTTCCGGCACCGGCACGAGTCCGGCGAACGCCATGCCCACCGCCCGGCCGATGATGCCCTCCTCCGACAGGCTGGTGTCGAAGACGCGATCCGCGCCGAAACGCTCCTGCAGGCCGAGCGTCGCCGCGTGCACGCCGCCCTTCCTGCCGACGTCCTCGCCGAATACGAGGACGCGCGGGTTGATGGCGAGTTCGTGCTCGAGCGTGCGCCGGATCGCGGTCAACATGTTGATGCGCGCGCCTTCCGGCCGCGGTGTCGGGTTGCCCGGCGGCGGGGTCACGCCGTCCGCGCGCTGGCCGCCCTGGACCTGCAGCTCGAGACTTCCGTCGCCGCGCCGCTCGGTGAAGACATGGCGCGTAACATTCGATGCGTCGAGCGGCGCCCCGGCCTCGATTCGCTCGAGTGCGGCGGCGACCTCCGCCGCGGCTGCGTCCTCGAGGGACGCCCACTCCTCCGCGCCCAGTTCCGCAGGCACCAGCAGCCGGCGCAAGGCCAGCAGCGGATCGCGGGCACGCTCGGCGGCGAGCTCCTCCGCGCTCTTGTACGCCTGCGTGTCCTGGCCCGAGTGTCCCGAGAGCCGCGGCACGCGCAGCCGCAGCAGGACCGGGCCATCCCCGCCGCGCACGCAGGCAATCGCCTCGTCGATCAGTGCGGCCGCCGCAAGCGGATCTGCGCCGTCGCCTGAGAGGATGTGGAGGTTGCCGAATGCGGCGAGGTTGGCCGCGATGTCGCCGCCGGGCGTCTGGCGCGCCGCGGGCACCGAGATCCCGTAACCGTTGTCTTCGATGAAATACAGGAGCGGCAGCCGCGCCGTGGTTGCGATGTTGAGCGAGGCCCAGAAGCCGTTGGCGGAAGTCGACGCTTCGCCGCCATGGGCGACCGCCAGCGAGCCGGCGACCGTGGCATCGCCCAGCACGCGGGCGCGGTACACGAGCGACTGGGCCCAGCCGGTTGCGGGCGTGAATTGTGTGCCGACGCCGCCGCAGGCCGGCAGCAGGCAGGGCCCGTCACGGTTGGGCCGGTTGATGACGGCGCCGATGTCCCGGCCGCCGGACATGCCCGCGGCGCGCATCATCGTCGACGCGAGCGCCTCCTCGGTCGGGAGCCCGAGGGCGAGCGCGAGCGGTCGCGAGCGATAGTACGGGGCCACCGCGTCGTGGCGGCCATCCAGGCGCTGGGCCAGGAGGGCCTGGGTCACGTCGTGACCGCGGGCGCAGAACTGGTAGAGCACCTTGCGCTCGGGGACCAGCCGCGTCTCCTCGAGGGCATCGAGCGCGCGCGAGATGAACACCGTGCGCAGGAGGCGCCGCCAGTCGACGTTGATTCCGGAACGCGCTGCAGGCTCGGCGGCCATGGGTTGCCGCGAATCGTACAGGCAACGGCACGCCGTTTATTGGCGAAAACCTTGAGTATCATCTCCAATCATGGCGATAATCGCCAGTAAATAGACTTGGCACGATAGATAATGACCGAACGCCTGCTCGACCGCACTGACCTCAGGATCCTCGCCCTGCTGCAATCGGACGGCCGGATGAGCCACGTCGAGATCGCGGCCAAGGTCGGCCTTTCGCCCTCCCCCTGTGCGCGGCGCATCCGCAGGCTCGAGAAGCATGGCGTGGTCGAGAAATACACGGCACTCGTCGATCCGAAACGCGTGGGCCAGAACGTGCTCGCCTTCGTCCAGATCAAGCTCGAGCGCCACACGGACGAGGTGATCGGCCAGTTCCGCCGCATGCTGGCCGAGCGGCCGGAGGTCATCTCCGCACATGCCATGACCGGGGAAATGGATTTCCTGCTGCGCGTCGTCGTACCGGATCTGGACGCGCTCGGGCGCCTGACCCTGCACCAGCTGCTGAAGTTTCCCGGCGTGCGCGACGTGCGCTCGAGCCTCGTGCTGGAAACCCTGAAGGCCGATACCGCCATTCCCCTGACCGCCGCACGGGCCTGACCCCCGCCCCTGCCCTTGGCCGCTACTGCGCTACAATCCGCCGGATCCGAACCCGGGCAGGCTTGCGCTGTCCATGGCTGAACATTCCGCTGGGAGAAACTGCCGTAATGACCCGAATCATGCTCGCCCTGACGCTGCTCGCTGCCGCTGCCGAAGCTGAGGCCGCCTGCATCTATCCACGCGCACCCGACCAGATCCCCGACGGCGCCAAGGCGACTTACGAGGAGATGGTGGCCGGGCAGAAGGCGGTGCAACAGTTCAACGCCGACATCACCGCGTACAACACCTGTCTCGACATGGAAATGCAGGCGCTCGAGACGAGCGGCGAGCACGACGAAACCCGGCTGGCGGAACTGCGCGCCATGCAGGCGAAGAAGAACAATGCGGCCGTGGACGAAGTCCAGGCCGTCGCCGACCGCTTCAACGAGCAGCTGCGCATCTTCAAGGCCCGCGACAAGCAGGACTGACGCGGGGGCTGAATTGCTGACACCCGCCGAGGCCGATGCGGCGATTGCCGCCGCCCTGGCGCCGGTGTCGCAGGAGACCGTGCCGCTCGCAGCCTGCGCCGGGCGCGTACTGCGCGCCGCGCTCCGTGCGGAACGCGACGCGCCGCCCTTCCACCGCGTGGCGATGGACGGAATCGCGATCCGCGCGGGCAGCGGCCGCAACCGTTTCCGCGTGGCTGGCGTTCAGGCTGCGGGAACTCCAGCGCTGCAGCTCACCTCGCCCGACGACTGCTTCGAGGTCATGACCGGCGCGATCCTGCCGGGCGGTTGCGACACGGTTGTCCCGGTGGAGCAGATCAAGCTCGCCGGCGGCACCGCCGAGTTGCTCGACGGCGTCGAGCCGACGCCCTGGCGCCACGTGCATCGGCAGGCGAGTGACGCCCGCTCGGGTGACGTCCTGCTCGCAACCGGCGTACGGCTCGCTGGCCCCGAGCTCGCAGTCGCCGCCTCCTCGGGCCTCGCGGCACTGCCGGTATCGCGCGAGCCGCGCATCGCCGTGATCTCGACCGGCGACGAGCTCGTGGAGCCGGGCACGCCCATCCTCGCGCACCAGGTGCGTCGTTCGAATGCCTACGGACTCGCGGCGGCGCTGGCGCTCGCGGGATTCTCGCCGCGTATTTCGCTGCACCTGCCCGACCGCGAGGACGCGCTTGCGAAGGCGCTCGGTGACGCACTCGAGCGCCACGACGTGCTGGTGCTGTCGGGCGGCGTCTCCGCCGGGCGCTTCGACTACGTGCCCAGGGTCCTGGCCGCGCTCGGCGCGCGGCAGGTGTTGCACGGCATTGCGCAGCGGCCCGGGCGGCCCATGTGGTTCGGCACCGGCGCGCAAGGGCAGGCCGTATTCGCGCTGCCCGGCAACCCGGTGTCGGTCCTGGTCTGCCTCGCGCGATATGTCATCCCGGCGCTCGGCCGGCTGGTCGATCTGCCGCCCCGGACCCCGCCTACAGTCGTCCTGGCGCAGGAATTCGCCTTCGAAAAGCCCCTCGTCTTCTTCCTGCCCGTCGCCCTAAGTTACGATCAGCAGGGTCGGGCCATGGCCGAGCCGCGGCCGACCGGCGGATCCGGGGATTTCATCGCGCTCGCCGGCACGGATGGCTTTGTCGAGCTGCCCTGCGGACCTGCGCGGCATCGCGCCGGGCTCGCGGTTCCCTTCTATCGCTGGTAACAGATGACGCAGAGCAAGAGCAGGAAGCTGGTGGCGATCGGCGCGCCGGGCGCCGTCACCGATGTGCGCGGACGGCCGCTGCTGGACCTGCGCATCTCGGTCATGGACCGCTGCAATTTCCGCTGCCCGTACTGCATGCCGCGCGAAACCTACGGCGAGGGCTACCGTTTCCTGCCAGCGGCCGAGCGGCTCTCGTTCGACGAGATCGTGCGGCTCGCGCGCCAGTTCGCCGCCGAGGGCGTGCGCAAGATCCGCCTGACAGGCGGTGAGCCGCTGCTGCGCACCGGCATCGCCGACCTGGTCGGCGAGCTGTCGGCGATCGACGGCATCGACGACCTCGCGCTCACGACCAACGGCGTGCTGCTCGCCCAGCACGCGGCGGAGCTGCGCGCCCAGGGACTCGCGCGCGTGACCGTGAGTCTCGACTCGATCGAGCCGGCGACATTCCGGCGCATGAGCGGCGGCTTCGACGGGCTCGACCGTGTGCTGGACGGCATCCGCGCCGCGCTCGAGGCGGGGCTGACGCCGGTCAAGGTCAATGCGGTCGTGCAGCGCGGCGTCAATGACGGGGAGGCCCTGGACCTCGCAAGCCACTTCCGCGGCACCGGCGTCATCGTCCGCTTCATCGAGTACATGGACGTCGGCAGCCGCAATGACTGGCGGCCTGCACTGGTGGTACCGGCGCGCGAGCTGCGCGACCGCATTGCCGCCGCCTGGCCGCTCGTGCCGCTCGCGCCCGCCCAGCCGGGCGAAGTCGCCGAACGCTACGCCTATGCGGACGGCGCCGGTGAAATCGGTTTCATCGCCTCCGTGACCCAGCCGTTCTGCGGCGGCTGCACGCGCGCGCGCCTGTCCTCGGACGGCGTCTTCTACACCTGCCTGTTCGCTACCGCCGGCACGGACTTCCGCGCGGCGCTGCGCGCAGGCGCAGGCGACGAACAGCTGCGCCGCATGATTTGCGCGACCTGGCGCGCGCGCGAGGACCGTTACAGCGAGTTGCGCGGCCGCGATGCCGCCGTCGCGACCGAGCGCAAGATCGAGATGTACTACATTGGCGGATGAGGCACCGAAACTGTCGCACGTCGGCGCGGACGGCTCGCCCGCGATGGTCGACGTCAGCGCCAAGGCCGTGACGCTGCGCACGGCCGAGGCCGAGGCGCTCCTGCGCTTCCCCGCCGCCGCGTTCGCCGCGCTGAAGGCGCAGGGCTTCGCGACCGCGAAGGGCCCGGTATTCCACACCGCGATCGTCGCGGGCACGATGGCCGCGAAGCGCACCCACGAGCTGATACCGTTCTGCCATCCGCTCGGTCTCGAGCGCTGCGACGTCGTGATCGAAGCTGCGGGCGAAGACGCACTGCGCGTGCGCTGCACGGCCGCGGTGCACCATCGCACGGGCGTCGAGATGGAGGCACTGACCGGCGCCTCGGTCGCGGCGCTCACCGTCTACGACATGTGCAAGTCGCTGTCGCACGCGATCGTCGTCGAATCGCTGCGCCTGACCGGCAAGAGCGGCGGCAAGAGCGGATTCGGCGCGGGGCCGCGGCCGTGACCCAGCTATACGGGCTCGTGCTCGCAGGCGGCCGGTCGACGCGCATGCACGCCGACAAGGCGGCGCTGGCCTACGGCGGCCGTCCCCAGCTCGCCGAGACATTTGACCTCGTCGCGCGCCACGTCGCGCGGGCGTTCGTCTCGGTGCGTGCGGACCAGACCGCGGAGCCGCTGCGCGCCGCCTATCCACAGGTGATCGACGGCGATGCGGGCCGCGGGCCGATCGCCGGCATCCTCGCTGCACAGGCGCGGCACCCCGATCGCGCCTGGCTGGTCGTCGCCTGCGACCTGCCGCAACTCGACGACATGACCCTCGAGGATCTGCTGCGGCGCCGCGACCCGGCGAAGCTGGCCACCTGTTTTGCGAGTGCGTACGACGGGTTGCCGGAGCCGCTGTGCGCCGTGTACGAGCCGGCGAGTCGAGAACCGCTCCTCGCCCATGTCGCAGCCGGCCGTGACTGCCCGCGGAAATTCCTCGCCGGCCAGGACGTTTGCGTGCTCGCGGCACGCAGCAGCGCCGCGCTCGACAACGCCAACACGCCGGAGGACGCGGCCGCGGCGCGCGCGGCGCTTGCGGCGCGCGGGACCGCCTGATGCCCCGCGTACGGCTGCAGTACTTCGCCCTGCTGCGTGAGGAGGCGGGCCGGCAGTCCGAAACCGTCGATACCGCGGCCGCCACGCCCGCGGACCTCTATGCCGAGCTCGCGGCGCGGCACGGGTTCCGCCTGCCGGTCGCGCAGCTGCGGGTCGCCGTCAACGCGGCGTTCAGCGACTGGGACCGGCCGCTGCGGGACGGCGACGAGGTCGTCTTCATCCCACCGGTGGCCGGCGGATGAGTGCATTCAGCTTCTCGGCGGCGCCGATCGACACGGCTGGGCTCGCGGGCCCGCTCGCCTCGCCCGCCGCCGGCGGTTTCGCCGCGTTCGAGGGCCGGGTGCGCGATCAGAACGAGGGCCGCACCGTGCGGTCACTCGAGTACGAGGCCTTCGAGGCCCTGGCCGTCGCCGAGGGCGAGCGCATCGTCGCCGATGCCGTGCGCCGGCATGGCGCGACGCTCGGGCGCTGCGTGCACCGTACGGGTCGCCTCGCGGTGGGCGACGTCGCGGTCTGGGTCGGGGTCAGCGCGCCGCATCGCGCGGAGGCCTTCGCCGCCTGCCGCGAGATCATCGACGCCGTGAAACACCGCTTGCCGATCTGGAAGAAGGAACACTACGCGGACGCCGACAGCGGCTGGGTGAATTGCGAGCACGCGGCGCACCCCGCGGTGGCGGAATTCGATTACTCGCGGCAGTCAGCCCTGCCGGAAGTCGGGACCACCGGACAGCGGCGCCTCGCCGAGGCACACGTGGTCGTCGTCGGCGCCGGCGGGCTCGGTTGCCACGTGCTGGCGAGCCTCGCGGGTGCGGGTATCGGCCGCCTGACGATCGTCGACCACGACCGTGTCGAGGCGTCGAATCTTCATCGCCAGCCGCTGTACGCGATCGCCGACGTCGGCCGGCCGAAGGCCGAGGCGGCGGCGCGCCGGCTGGCGGACTACAACCCGGGCCTTCGCTACGTGCCGGTGGCGCGGCGTTTCGATGCCGAGCTCGGGGCCGCGCTGCTCGCCGGCGCCAACGCGGTAGTCGACTGCACCGACAACTTCGCCGCCAAGTTCCTGGTCAATGACGCCGCCCAGCGAGCGGGCATTCCCGCCGTGATCGCCAGCGTGTACCAGTACGAGGGCCAGCTGCAGGTCGTCCGCGCCGACCGCGGCGGCTCCTGCCTGCGCTGCCAGTGGCCGGAGGCAACGCGCGACGGCCTGGTCGGCAACTGCGTCGAGGCCGGCGTGCTCGGACCCGTGCCCGCGATCCTCGGCCAGCTGCAGGCGCTCGAGGTCCTGAAGCTCCTGCTCGATCTGCCGGGGCAACTGCAGGACGAGCTTCTGCTCGTCGACCTGCTCGAGCACGGCCAGCGGCGCCTCGCCGCGCCGCGCAATCCAGCCTGTGCGGGTCGCTGCGTCCGCGTCGATGCTGCGGCGGCGCATGCGCCGCCGGCAACGGACGTGGATCTCAGGCTGCCGCTCGCCGCCGCGGTCGCGGCGGGCTATCGCATCGTGGACATCCGCGAGCCGATGGAATGCGCCTTCGAGCCGTTGCCGGTCTCCGGCCAGCAGTCGATGCCGCTCGGGCGCCTGCTCGACGGCGCGCTCGCGGTCGAGGCGGGGCACCCGTACCTGCTCGTGTGCGCGCACGGCGTGCGCAGCCATGCGGCCGCCGAATTCCTGCGCGCCCGCGGTCACGCGAACGTCTGGTCATTGGCCGGAGGCCTCGCCGCGCAAAGTTAACGGTGCCGGGTCGCACTTATCGTACTTATTGCTTGGCAATAAGTACGATAAGTGCGACCCGGCACTGTCAGAACGCGAATTGGTCGGGCGGAATTTCCATCAGCGAGCGGGCACCGGCACCTATCGCGTCGAGGTGCGCCTCGGCGCGCGGCAGGATGCGCTGGAAATAGAATCGCGCCGTGGCGAGCTTGGCGCGGTGAAAGGCGGCCTCGGCCGTGCCGGTCCTGAGGGCCGCCGCGGAGACCGTCGCCATCCACGCCCAGCTCCACGCCAGGCACAGGTAGCCGGTCAATTGCAGGTAGTCCATCGCGGCGGCGCCGGTTTCATCGGGGCTGCGGGCCGCGCGGCGCGCGACCTCCTCGGTCGCGACGGTCCATTCCTTCAGGAGCCCGGCCAGCCGCGCGACGAACTCGGCCTGCTCGCCGCCGCCCGCGTGACGCTCGCAGAAGCCACCGATCAGCCCGCCCAGCCGACGGGCGAGCGCGCCGCCCGTGCCCAGCACCTTGCGGCCCAGCAGGTCGAGCGCCTGGATGCCATTGGCGCCCTCGTAGATCATCGTGATGCGCGCGTCGCGGAAAAACTGCTCGACACCCGTCTCGCGCACGTAGCCGTGCCCGCCGTGGACCTGGATTGCCTCGCTGGTGCATTCCAGCGACATGCCGGTGACGAATCCCTTCACCACCGGTGTCAGCACCGCGAGCAGATCGGCGGCCTCCGCGCGCGTCGCAGCGTCGGGGTGGTGCAGCGCGCCATCCATCCGCTGCGCGGCGAACCAGATCAGCGCCCGCGCGCCCTCGACGAGCGACTTCTGCGTGAGCAGCATGCGACGCACGTCCGGGTGACCAATGATCGGGTCGGCTGGCGCACCGCTGCTCGCGGAGGTGCGGCCCTGGCGCCGCTCCAGAGCGTAGGCCAGCGAGGCCTGCAAGGCGCGCTCGCACTGCGCAAGGCCCTGCAGCCCGACCCAGAGCCGCGCGTGGTTCATCATCGTGAACATGCACTTGAGGCCGCCGTTGACCTCGCCGATCAGCCAGCCCCGCGAGCCGTCGAAGTTCATCACGCAGGTTGCCGAACCGTGGATGCCGAGCTTGTGCTCGACGCTCGCGCAGCTGACGCCGTTGGTCTCCCCGGGCTCGCCGGCCGCGTCGGGAAGGAGCTTCGGCACCAGGAACATGCTGATGCCGCGGCTGCCTGCCGGCGCATCCGGAAGCTTCGCGAGCACCAGGTGAACGATGTTCGAGGTCAGGTCGTGCTCGCCGCTGGTGATGAATATCTTGGTCCCGGTCACGCGGTAGCTGCCATCCTCCTGCGGCTCCGCGCGGGTACGCATGAGGCCGAGATCGGTGCCCGCGTGCGGCTCGGTCAGCACCATCGTGCCGCTCCAGACGCCGCTCACGAGCTTCGGCAGGTAGACGCGCCGCATCTCCTCGCTGCCGTGGCGATCGAGCGCGAGCACCGCGCTGTCGGTGAGGCCGCTGTAGAGCTTCCAGGACATGTTGGCCGAGACGAGCATCTCGCCGAGCACACCGCCGATGCTCTCCGGCAGCCCCTGGCCGCCGGCTTCGGTTGGACCGCACAGCGCCGCCCAGCCATCCTCGACGAACTGCCGGTAGGCGGCGACGAAGCCGGGCGGCGAGATCACGCGACCGTCGTCCGTGCGGCGCACACCGACCCGATCCCCCGGCTCGTTGGTCGGCGCGATGATGTCCTCGGCAAAGCGCGCGGCGCCCTCGAGCACGCTCTCGATCAATTCCAAGTTCACGTCGCTGCGCCCGAGCGCGCGATAGTGCGCTTCGGCGCCCAGCACCTCGTAAAGCAGATATCGGTATTCGCGGAGCGGGACCTTGTAGGCGGGCATGCGGGCCGCGGCGCCCTCAGCGAGCCGCTTCGGCGCAGGTGATGCAGCGGTCGGAATACGGCAGGGCCTGCAGGCGACGCTCGCCGATGGGCTGGCCGCACTGGCTGCACAGGCCATAGTTGCCCGCATCGAGCTGGGCGAGCGCGCGGTTGATCTGCGCGAGCTCGGCGGCGGTCGCTTCGCCGATGCCGGCGAGTACCGCATCATTCTCCATCTGTACGACCTGCTCGGCGAAATCCTTGTCGAGCGGGCCGGAGGAACGCGTGATATCGGCACGCACCTTGGCAGCGCGCGCGAGCAACTCCTGCTTCTGTCGTTCCAGTTTGCGCCGGACGGCGTCGTACTCGTGCGCCATGGGACCCTCGGATGACAGGGCGGCGGCTCACGCCGCCGCCCTCAGGTCCTGTCAGTTTACCCGTACTTCGACCGTCCTGGGCTTCGGGGCGGGCGTCTTCGGTACCCTGACCTTCAATACCCCGTTCCGGCTCTCCGCCTGGATGGCATTGATGTCGGCGTCCTCAGGCAGCCGGAAGCTGCGCGAAAAGCGGCCGTAGAAGCTTTCCACACGGTAGACTTTCTCGTCCTTGTGCTCAGCTTCCTTGCGGCGCTCACCGCTGATCGTGATGACGTTTTCATCGACCGTGACCTTGACGTCCTCCTTGCTCACTTCCGGCAGCTCGGCCTTGATGAGGTAGTCGGTCTCGGTCTCGGAGATATTGGCGACCGGCGTCCACGCCTCAGTCGCGCCCTCTTCCGCGGCACCCGCCCGGGCAGCGGCCAGGCGGCCGAAGAACGGGCTGTAGCGCGCGAAGACATCGTCCAGTTCCCTGAACGGTTCCCAGCGAATCAGTGTCATTTTCCTGCCTCCTTCCGCCTGCGGCGGGCTTGGCCTCCTCAATGGGAGCGGGCCGCGGGGGTTTCAAGGCCGGCACGGCCGTGATCAGCGGCCCCGGCAGTTTGCTAGGGGTCCATCCGCGCCCGTAATATCGGCGGCGGAGCGGAGTTCAGCGTTCGCTGGCGCTCCACGTGAGGGAGTCAATGGGCCGCGATCACAATCCAGTGCCTGGACAGTGGTACGAGAGCCTCGACGACGAGGAAGTATTCCAGGTCCTGTCAGTGGACGAGGACGCAGAGCTCATCGAGCTGCAGTATGAGGACGGCGACGTCGAGGAGATCGATTACGAGACCTGGCAAGAGCTGGACCTCGACCTCACGGACGAACCGGAAGGCTGGTCGGGTTCCGACGAGGATGACGAGGACGAGGACGACGACTGGGACGATGACGACGATTACGGAGACCGGGACGACTATTGACGGATGCGCGCGTGCCGGGGAACCCTCCGCCCCGGCATCGGGTCCAAGCGGCAGGATCGACCGGAATTTGCTGCATGAGTGCCCGCCTTCTCGCCCTGAGCTTCCTCCTGCTGACGTCCGCCTGCGTGAGCCAGGGCCCGGAGTCGCTGCTCGGAACCGAGGAGCGCGCTCTGCAGGAGCGGCGCATCGAGCTCACGCGCACCGGCGACTGCGTATTCCAGTCCGGGATCGACGGCTTCGATACGCTCGACGACCGGCACGTCGTGCTATATTCGGGGGGCCGACGCCGGGCTTACCTCGCCGAACTGACCGGTGTCTGCTTCGACCTTGGCGGCCAGGTGTCGCTGACGGCCGTGGATGGCGATGGCAACGGCCAGATATGCGGATACGGCCGTGATTCGCTCGCATTCCAGCGCATGGGGCGGGTCGAGAATTGCCGCATCCTCGGCCTCGAGCAGCTTTCCGACGAGCGCCGGCTCGAGCTCGGGCTCGCCATACCCGCGAGACCTGAGCCGGGCAAGGAACCGAAGGCGGGTGACACGGCGACGCCGCAGTAGGCCCGCCGCTGCCGGCCTTGATTCCGCCTGCCACCGGAGTCATGTGGACGCGGTGTCACGATTCACACTGGAGCGCCGATGATGAGAGTTCTTCTGTTCGTCCTGACCAACTTCGCGATCCTCCTGGTTGCGAGCGTCACGCTGCGCCTGCTCGGTGTCGAGCCCTGGCTCGATGCCAACGGCATCAATTTCAACTCGCTGCTGATCTTCGGCGCGGTGCTCGGGTTCGGCGGTGCGTTCGTCTCGCTCGCGATATCGAAATGGACGGCGAAACGCGCGATGGGCGTGCACGTCATCAGCGAGCCGCGCAGCGAGCAGGAAACCTGGCTGGTCGAGACCGTGCGCCGGCTGGCGGGGCAGGCGGGCATCGGCATGCCGGAAGTGGGCTACTTTGACTCGCCAGCGCCCAACGCCTTCGCAACCGGCGCGCGCCGCGACAGCTCGCTGGTCGCCGTCAGCACCGGTCTGATGCAGCGCATGAGTCGCAAGGAGGTCGAGGCGGTCCTTGGCCACGAGGTCAGCCACGTCGCGAACGGCGACATGGTCACGTTGACGCTGATCCAGGGCGTCGTGAACACCTTCGTATTCGTTGCGGCGCGGGTGATCGGCACGATCGTGGACAAGGTCGTGTTCCGCAACGAGCGCGGCCAGGGCCCGGCGTTCTTCATCACGACGCTGGTCGCCCAGTCCGTGCTCTCGTTCCTCGCGACCATGATCGTCATGTGGTTCTCGCGCCGGCGCGAGTTCCGCGCCGACCACGGCGGCGCGACCCTCGCGGGCCGGCAGAGCATGATCGCCGCGCTGCAGGCGCTCGGCCGCGGCGGCGAACCGCTGCCCGAGAAGATGGCGGCCTTCGGCATCAGCGGCGGGCAAGGCGCGGGTCTGAAGCAGCTGTTCATGAGCCATCCGCCGCTGGAAGAGCGGATCGCGGCCCTGCAGGCGCAGCCGGCAGGCTGAGCGCTCGCCGCCCCGGCGGCGCCGCAGGCGGCCCAGTAAGATGGCCGCCATGGACGATCCCGCGCCGCCGGTGCCGGCTGTCATGATTGCCGCGCTCAAGGAAACGCTCGGGCCCGGCGGCTGGCTCGAGGCGCCCGCGGACCGCGCACCGTTCGAGACCGATTTCCGGGGCCTGTACCACGGGCCCGCGGCCCTGATCGCGCTGCCAGACAGCACCGAGCGGGTTGCCCGCGTGGTCGCGCTGTGCGCGCGCGGGCGCGTCGGGATCGTGCCGCAGGGTGGCAACACGAGCTACTGCGGCGGCGCAACGCCGCGCCCCGCCGGCAACGAAATCCTCCTGTCGCTCCGGCGCCTGCGCAGGATCCGCGCGGTCGATGCGGCAGGCGACGCACTCACCGCCGAGGCCGGCTGCGTGCTCGCAGAGCTGCAGTCCGCCGCGGCCGCCGTCGACCGCTTGCTGCCAATGTCGATCGGTTCCGAGGGGAGCGCCACGCTCGGCGGCCTCGTGTCCACGAACGCGGGGGGCACGGCGGTGCTGCGCTACGGGATGATGCGCGCGCTGGTGCTCGGGCTCGAGGTCGTGCTGCCCGACGGGCGCGTGCTCAACCAGCTGTCCGGCCTGCGCAAGGACAACACCGGCTACGACCTCAAGCAGCTCTTCATCGGCGCCGAGGGCACGCTCGGCGTCGTGACGGCGGCGACGCTCCGGCTGTTCCCGCGTCCGGCAGTCACCGCGACCGCGTTCGCGGCCCTGCCCACGCCCGCCGCCGCGCTCGCGCTGCTGGCGGCGCTGCGCGATTCGCTCGGCGACGCCGTCACGACCTTCGAACTGATGCCGCGGCTCGCGCTGGAGTTCGTCTGCCGGCACGTTCCGGGCACGCGCGACCCGTTCGGTGCGCCGCATGCCTGGTACGCGCTCGTCGAAGCCACCGCCGGCGCCGAAGACCCGGAATTCACGCCGCGCTTCGCATCGGTCCTCGCCGCGGCAATCGGGGACGGGCACGCGCAGGATGCGGTCATTGCCTCGAGCGGCGCCGAGCGCGAGGCCCTGTGGCGCCTGCGCGAGACCATCCCGGAGGCGCAGCGGCACGAGGGCGTGAGCCTCAAGCACGACATCTCGGTCACGCCGGGCCGGCTGCCGGCGTTCATCGCCGCGGGCGCGGCGCTTGTTGCGCGGCTCGCGCCGCACGCACGCCTGGTCGCGTACGGCCACCTCGGGGATGGCAACCTGCACTACAACCTGAGCGAGCCGGCCGGCGGCGATGGCGGAGCGTTGAGCCGGCAGTCGGAGGAGATCCGCCGCGCGGTGCACGACCTGGTCGCCGCGCACGGCGGCAGTTTCAGCGCGGAGCACGGCATCGGGCAGGCGAAGGTCGGCGAGCTCGAACGCTACGAGGACCCGGTTGCCCTCGACCTCATGCGCGCCATGAAGCGCACGCTGGACCCGCACGGCATCATGAACCCGGGCAAGGTCCTGCGTGGCAGCGAGTGAATCCTTGAGCGAGCAGGCCGCCGGGCAATTGCCTCGACGCCTGGGGCTGTACTCCGCCGTCGCCGTCGTGATCGGGATCATGATCGGCAGCGGCATCTTCCGCGTCCCGTCCGGGGTCGCGACCGAAGCGGGCTCGGCGGGCGCCATGCTGCTGGTCTGGGTCGCGGGCGGCCTGCTCACGCTGTGCTTCGCGCTCCTGCTCGCAGAACTCGGGGCGATGTACCCGCACGCCGGCGGTCTGTACGGATTCGTGCGCGCGGCCTGGGGCCCCCTGCCCGCATTCGTGTTCGGTTGGACCTACCTGCTGATCAACCCGGCCGGCTGGGCGGCCATCGCGATGGTCTTCGCGGAGTACCTCGGCAAGTTCGTGCCGCTCTCCGAGCCCGGCCGGCGCGGCGTCGCGCTCGGCCTCATCCTGGCGCTGGCGGTCACGAACTACCACTCCGTGCGGCTCGGCGCGGCGATCCAGAGGGCGTTCAGTTCCGCGAAGCTCCTGGCGCTCCTCGGGCTCGCGCTCTTCATACTGGCGCTCGGCGATCCGGCCGGCGGCACGTTTGCGGAGCCGATCTCGTGGCTGCCGTCGTCCGCCGCCGGGTTCCTGCTCGCGCTGGTGCTCGTGCTCTGGGCGTATGACGGCCTCGCGACCTTCTGCAGCATGATCGGCGAGGTACGCGAACCGCAGCGCAATGTGCCGCGGGCGCTGCTGATCGGCATCGGCCTGGTCATGATGCTCTACCTTGCGGTCAACGTCGCCTACCTCTACGTGCTGCCGCTCGACGTAATTGCCCGGTCGCCGCTGGTCGCCGCGGATGCGAGCGCGCGCGTGCTGGGCGCGGGTGCGGCAGCGGTGATTTCCGCGCTGGTGATGATCTCTACGCTCGGCGCGGTGGCCTGTTCGAGCATGGCGGATCCGCGCGTGTTCTTCGCGATGGCACGTGACGGAAACTTCTTCGCCACGATCGGCCGCATTCATCCGCGCTTCGAGACGCCGCACGTCGCGATCATCGCGGCCACCGCCATCGCCTGCGCCTATGTGAGCATCCGCAGCTTCGAGCAGTTCGCCGCGACCTTCGTGCTCGGACTGATACCGATGTACATGCTGGCGACGCTCGGGGTTGCGCGCCTCAGGCGCTCGCGCCCGGACGCGCCGCGCCCCTACCGCTGCCCGGCATACCGGCTGGTGCTCGTGCTGTACGTCGCGGCCGCCACGACCGTGCTCGCCAGCGCACTGATCCAGACGCCGGAGATCGCGGCGGTCAACCTCGGCCTTTCAGCCGCAGGCATCCCGGTCTACTACGCCTGGAAGCGGCTGCGCCGCTGACGCGGCGCGCTCAGACCTGCTGGCCGGCCGGCCGGGTCCAGCGGCTGTGCTGGCGGATCAGCCCCTCCTGCGCCACGCTCGCGACCAGCCGCCCGTCGCGTGCGTAGATCGACCCGCGGCTGAAGCCGCGCGCGCCCGAAGCGCTCGGGCTTTCCATCGAGTACAGGTGCCACTCGTTCACGCGCAGGTCGCGGTGAAACCAGATCGCGTGGTCGATGCTCGCGACCTGCAGCTCGAGGAAGTTCACGCCGTGCGGCATGGTCGCGGTCGGCAGCAGGTGGTAGTCGGAGACGTAAGTCAGCAGGCCGCGGTGCAGCGCCTGGTCGTCCGGCATCTCGCCCACGACGCGGAACCAGACCTGCTTCGCTGCGGGCCGTTTCTCGCGCGTGAGGTATTCCCCCGGATCGGCCGCGCGGAACTCGAATGGCCGCTGGTTGCGGAAATAGCCGGTGGCCTTGTGCGGCATGCGCTCGAGCATCTCGGCCTCGACCTCGGCGAGGTCACGCAGGGACTCGGGCGGCGGGGCATCGGGCATGGCGGCCTGGTGGTCTAACCCGGGCTCGACCACCTGGAAGGACGCCGACATGGTGAGTATCGGCTGGCCGTGCTGGATCGCGACCACGCGGCGGCTCGTGAAGCTGCCGCCGTCGCGGCTGCGGTCCACCTCGAACACGATCGGGACTGCGAGATCGCCGCGGCGCAGGAAGTAGGCGTGCAGCGAGTGCACTTGCCGCGCCTCCACGGTCCGCGAGGCGGCGACCAGCGCCTGCGCGAGCACCTGGCCGCCGAACACCTGCGGCGCGCCGACGTCGCGGCTCCCGCCGCGGAACAGGTTGTCCTCGATCCGCGCGAGGTCGAGCAGCTTCAGCAGCTCCGGCAGGCGCACGGCCGTCACGGCCTCACTCCGGCGGTGCGACGCCGAGGCGCTCGCGCATGATCGGGCTGGTGGTCGTGTACTGCAGGTACTGGCGCTTCTCCGGGTAGACGTGGTGCTGCACGCCGAACGCGGCGAGCGCCGCCTCGTGGAATCCGGACAGGATCAGCTTCTTCTTCCCCGGGTAGGTGTTCACGTCGCCGATCGCGAATATCCCGGGTTCGCTGGTCTGGAACCTCTCGGTGTCGACCTTGAGCGCCTTCTTCTCGAGCGCGAGCCCCCAGCTGGCGATCGGACCGAGTTTGGGGTGCAGGCCGAAGCACGCGAGCACGAGCTCGCAGGGCAGGTCGGCCGTCGACTTGTCGGGCATGAGCACGCGCACGCCGGCGAGCCGCTCGCCCTTGATCGCGAGCGACTGGATCGTGCCGACGAGGTGGCGCAGCCTGCCTTCGGCGGCGAGCTGCCGCATGCGCGCCACGGAAGCCGGCTGCGCGCGGAACTCCTCGCGCCGATGCACCAGCGCGAGCGAGCGCGCCTTGCCGCAGAACTCGAGCACCCAGTCGAGCGCACTGTCGCCGCCGCCCGCGACCACGACGTTCTTGCCGTGGAATTCCTCGGCGCGCCGTACGCGGTAATGGATCTGGTGGCCCTCGAAGCGCTCCGCCTCGGGCACCAGCAGCCGCCGCGGCTGGAAGGAGCCGAGCCCGCCCGCGATGATGATGCTGGCCGCGTCGAAGCGCGCCCCGGCTGCCGTCGCGACATCGAAGCGCCCGTCGGCGCGGCGCGCGATCTCGACGACTTCCTGGCCGAGGTGAAAGCCCGCGCTGAACGGCCTGATCTGCTGCATCAGGCGATCGATGAGCTCCTGGGCGCCGCAGACCGGCAGCGCCGGGATGTCATAGATCGGCTTGTCGGGATAGAGCTCGGTGCACTGACCGCCCGGGTGCGCGAGCGAGTCGACGATCTCGCACCGGATTCCCAGCAGTCCGAGCTCGAACACGGCGAATAGCCCCACCGGTCCCGCGCCGACGATCACGCACTCGGTCCGGATCGCGCCGCCCGCGGCGGATTCGTTGTCGCTGCTGCCCACGTGTTCCCCGTAGCCGCCAGGCGGCGGTGAGGGCCGGAATTCTACCCGATGGTACGCTACGCAGTCTTATGACCCACGCGCTCGAAACGCCCCTGCTGCCGCTGGTTCGCGATTTCCGCGAACTGCAGGCCGAGGCGCGTCCGTTCGTGCTCGCGACGATACTCGCCACCGAAGGCTCGACCTATCGCAAGGCCGGCACGCCGATGCTGATCACGGCGTCCGGGGAGCCGCGCGGCCTGCTTTCGGGCGGCTGCCTCGAGGTGGATCTCGTGGAACACGCGCGCACGGTGCTGGCATCCGGGCAGGCGAAGATTACCGCCTACGACATGCGCGGCGAGGACGACGCGCTGTTCGGGATCGGCAGCGGATGCGAAGGCGCGATGCGCGTGCTCCTGCAGCGGGTCGGGCCGGCAGAGGACTGGCAGCCGCTCGCGGCCATCGCCAGCCTCGTCGAGTCGCGCACCGGCGGCGCGCTCGCAATCCTCGTCGAGGGCCCCGCCGCCGGGCGCGCGTGGTGGCCCGGTGGCGGCAATGCCGCCGAGCTCGAGCCGGCCGCCGTGCATGCTGCGCGCTCGGCCTGCGTCTCTGCGGGTGTCGCGGAGCTTCAGTCCGGCACCGGTACGCTCCAGGTATTGCTGTTGCCGGTGCAGCCACCGCCAAGACTCGTGATCTGCGGCGCCGGCGACGATGCGCGGCCACTGGCGCGACAGGCGGTCGCGCTCGGTTTCGACGTAGCGGTCTGCGACCACCGCCCGGCGCTGCTGGCATCCGACCGCTTTCCGCACTGCCGACTGCGTGGCCAGCCGATCGGTGAGTTCGCGCGCGTGCCGGAGCTCGCCGGTTGCGACGCGGCCATCGTGATGAGCCACTACCTTGCCGCCGATGCCGCCTATCTCGGCGCGCTCGCCGACTGCGCAGGGATCGGCTACATCGGCCTGCTCGGCCCGGCGCCGCGGCGAGAGCGATTGCTCGCGATGCTCGGGCCGACAGCCGCGCGGCTCGACGGGCGCCTGTACGCACCGGTCGGCCTCGACATCGGCGCGCGCACTCCGGAAGCGATCGCGCTCGCCGCTGCCGGTGAGCTGCACGCCTGGGTCGCGGGTCGGACGGGCGGTGCCTGGCACCGGAAGATCGGGACGCCGACGGCATGACTGCGCCGCTCGACCGCGCGCGGCGCGAGGCCGCCCTGCCCGCGCTGCGTCTCGACGCCGAGGGCCGCAGGCACATCGACATGCGCGCCGTGGCGGCGCTTGCCCTGCCGCTGGTGCTGAATAGCACGGTACAGGCCGCACTGAACCTCACGGACACCTGGTTCATCGGCCGCCTGTCCACCGCGGCGACGGCCGCCATCGCAGCCGTTCACTGGCTTGCGCTGCTCGCGATTTTCCTGATCGGGGGCGTGGCAATGGGCGTGCAGACGCTGGTCGCGCAGGCTTATGGCGCGGGCCGCTTCCGCCGCACGACGCGCATCGCGTGGATGGGTCTGTGGGCCTCGCTGCTGACCGTTCCGGCCTTTGGCCTCACGGTCGCCGTCGGCCCGGCGATGATCCGCTGGTTCGGCCTCACGCCCGCGGTCGAGGCGCTCGCGATCGAGTTCTGGATACCACGCATGATCGGCGGGCCGCTGGCGGCCGCGCTGTGGGCCGCGGTCGCGTTCTTCAACGGCATCGGCCGCACGCGTATCCCGCTCGCCATCGGCGTCGCCGTGCTGGCCTCGAACGCGGTGCTGAACGAGGTATTCATTTTCCGCTTCGGCTGGGGCATGGCGGGCGCCGCCTGGGCGACGACCTGCGCGGAACTCGTCGGCGTCGCGCTCGCGATCCGCATGATCCTTGCGCAGGATGAGCGGCGCTTCGCGCCGCACCTCACCTGGCGGCCGAATGTGCCGAGGATCGTCGCGCTGATCGCGCTCGGCCTGCCGATGGCCATGACCGCCTGCGCGGACCTGGGCGCCGCAGCGCTGTTCCAGCTCATGCAAGTGCAGGCCGGCATCGTCGACGGCGCCGCGACGCAGATCGTGACGATCTTCACCGCGATCGCCTACATGCCCGGCATCGGCCTCGCACTCGCGGGCACGACCCTCGTCGGCCAGGCGATCGGCGCCGGCGACCGCGGCTGGGCCGAACGGCTCGGCAACCGCGTCATCGCCATCGTCGCCTGCTACATGGGCGGCATCGGTCTCGTGATCGCGCTGGTCGGCGACTGGCTGGTGCCGCTGTTCGTGAACGCGGCGGACCCGCGGGCGGCCGAAGTGATCGCGCTCTGCTCATCGCTGCTGTGGTTCGCGGCTGCCTACCAGTTCTTCGACGGCGTCAATCTCGCGAGCGCATTCTCCCTGCGCGGGGCGGGCGACGCGCGCGTGCCCGCGCTCATCGTGCTGGCGTGCGGATCGCTGCTGTTCCTGCCACTCACGCACTACCTCACCTTCGCGCCGGGCCAGGGATGGTTTGGCAGCGCGCCAGGCCTCGGCCTGGGCGCCGTCGGCGGCTGGAGCGCGATCCTCGTCTACGTGGTCGCGATCGGTTCGGCGCTGTGGCTGCGCTGGCGGCATGGCGCCTGGAAGCTGATCCGGCTCTGACGGTGCCGTTCTGACGGTGCCGGGTCGCACTTATCGTACTTATTGCGGCGTTCTCATCGCGGCGGGTACGCCAATAAGTACGATAAGTGCGACCCGGCACCGTCAGAAGTCGGGCACCGTCAGAAGTCGCGGGCGACGCGGAAGCCGAGGTCGGACTGACGGTGACCGGTGGGTTCCGCGCCGCGTGCCGGCGCGCGCGCATCACGCGGGCGGCTGGCGAAGGATCCGCCGCGCACGCCCTTCTGCTCGCAGCCGCCCTGCCAGATCCAGGCTCGCGCATCCGTCGGCCGGCCCGCATAGCTGGCCGTGAAGCAGTCCATCACCCATTCGCGGGCATTGCCGATGATGTCGTGGACGCCAAAGGCGTTCGGCTTGTACTGCGCCGCCAGTGCGAGCGCCGTCGCGCGGTCGCTGCAGCGTGCGTTGGGCCAGGGCAGGCGCAGCGCATCGACCGCGGAGGCATCGTAGACATTCGCGAAATCACAGGCGAGCGAGAGCGCGAGGTCCTCGCGCGAATCGTTCTCGCCCCAGTAGCGCGGGAAGGACGTGCCGCCGCGCGCGACGTACTCCCATTCCGCCTCGGAAGGCAGCCGATAGCGTTTCCCGCTTTCGGCCGAGAGCCATTCTGCGTATGCCCGCGCGTCTTCCCAGCTCACGCAAACGACGGGTTCGTCGTCGCGCGGCGCCGTCGCGAAACCGGGGTCGCGCCAGCTGCGGTCCGGATCCTCGATCCACTGGCCGCCGGACCACACGCGGCAGCCCGGCGCGGGCTCCGCGCCGGTCGCTTCCACGAACCGGCGGAATTCGCCATGCGTGACCTCGCGAACCGAGACCATGAATGGCCGCGCGAATGACAGGCGGGCCGCGGGGGATTCGCCGCGGCCGGGTTCCAGCTCCGGCGCATCCGGCGTGGAACCCATCTGGAACTGCCCGGGCGGTACGAGCGCAAGATCCGGGCACGCGGGGCAGTCACGCGGTTCGGAAACGGGTGCCTGCTGCGCCGGCGCCTGCGTCGCGGCCAGCAGCAGGAGGGCGGCCAGGTAGGCGCGCTTCATCGCTCCTCCCGCGCGCGCTTCTCGAGGTCGCGCGCGACGCGAAAGCCCGCATCCGCGGCACGCTCGCCACCCGGGGCGGCGGCCCGCGCGGCGCTGCGACTCTCTTCCGGGGGCGACAGCCAGCTGCCGCCGCGCTGGATGCGCTCGCCGCAGCCGCCGATCCATTCCCAGGCGCGCGCATCACGCGGGCGACCGACGTAGCTGCCCGTCGCGCAGTCCTGGACCCACTCGCGCGCATTGCCGATCATGTCCTGCAGACCGAATGCGTTCGCGGCGAACTGCCCGACCGGCGCCAGCTCACCGTAGCCGTCGCGGCAACGAGTCTCCGGCCAGCCTAGCCGGAAGCGCGCGGCCGCCACGAGGTCGTAGGTGTTCGCAGCGCCGCAGCCGTCCTCGGCGGCGTCGCCCCAGGGCCGCAACGCGCGGCTGCCTGCGCGCGCCGCGTATTCCCACTCCGCCTCCGACGGGAGCCGGTAGCGCGCGCCGGTCTTCGCCGCCAGCCATTGCACGTAGGCAATCGCGTCGGCAAACGAGACACAGGTTGCCGGCCCATCGTCCCCGGGCCCGGCATCCTGCCAGCTGCGGCGCGAATCGTCGCTGAAGCGTTCGAGCCCGGGGTCCCAGACCCGGCACCCGGCCTGCGGCTCGTGCCCGCTGTCGGAAATGAATCGCGCGTACTCGCCACGGCTCACCTCCCGGCGGCCGAGCGCAAACGCACGGGAGATCGTGACGACCGTCGTCTCCCCCTCGGCGGCTGCGGCTCCGCGCGCCGCGGCCGCGCCCGGCGTGCCCATCACGAACACGCCCGCCGGCACGACGACCATTGCCGGGCAGTCGTCGCAGTCGCGGAAGGTTGAACCGGGCTCGTGCCCGGGCTCCGCGGACCAGGAAGGAGCCGCCGCCGCGATCGACGCCAGTGCGAGCGTCGCGGCGGCGCGCCGCATCAGGAATCGACCCGGACCGGCACGAAGATCTGCGCGTCGGCGCGCTGGATCAGCAGCGCGACCGCGGCGCCGGCAGCGTCGACGGCTGTGCGAAACTCGCCAGGCGTCGCGACCTGGCGGCCGTTGACCGAGAGGATCACGTCGCCACGCTCGACGCCGGCGATGGCCGCGGGACCCTCGGCAACCTCGACCACCAGACGCCCGACCGTATTCAGCTGCTCGCGCTCGACGCCGGTCAATGACCGCACCGCGAGGCCGAGTTTGCCGGTTTCGCCGCCGTCAGCGCCGTCGTTCGCGGCGACGACCGGTCCTTCGTCGAGTTCGCCGACCTTGACGCGCAGGGTCTTTTCGGCCTGGTCGCGCCACACCGTTAGCGTCGCCTGCCTGCCCGGCTTGATGCCGGCGATGATCGGCGGCAGCTCACTCGAGCGCTCGATGGCCTTGCCGTCGACCGCGAGGATCACGTCGCCGACCTGCACTCCCGCCTCCGCCGCCGGGCCATCGTCCACCACTTCGCTCACCAGCGCGCCGCGCGGGCGCGATAGCCTGAACGAGTCCGCGAGCGCCTGGTTGACTTCCTGGATCCCGACGCCGATCCGGCCGCGCTGCACGTGCCCGGTCGCCACGAGCTGGTCCTTCACGCCGATCGCGACATCGATCGGGATCGCAAACGACACGCCCTGGTAGCCGCCGGTGCGGCTGTAGATCTGCGAGTTGATGCCGACCACCTCGCCCTTCAGGTTGAACAGCGGGCCGCCGGAGTTGCCGGGATTCACCGCGACATCGGTCTGGATGAACGGCGTGTAGGTGTCCGGATTGCCGAGCGAACGCGCGGTGGCGCTGACGATGCCCGCGGTCACCGAGTTCTCGAACCCGAACGGCGAACCGATCGCGATCACCCACTCGCCGGGCTTCAGGCGGCCGGCGTCGCCGATGCGCACCACGGGCAGATTCCTGGCGTCGACCTTGAGCACGGCGACGTCGGTGCGCCGGTCGATGCCCACGACCTCGGCGCGGTACTCGCGGCGGTCCGTCATCCGCACCGTGACCTCGCTCGCACCCTGGACGACGTGCGCATTGGTCAGGATGTAGCCGTCAGCGCTGACCACGAAGCCCGAGCCTTCGCCGCGTGCGGGCGGGGCCTGGCCGCCGCGCGGATCGCCGAAGTGGCGGAAGAAATCATAGAGCGGATTGTCCGGGGAGATCTCCGGAACGCCGCCGCGGCGGACCTGTCGGCCGCCCGTAACGGTGCTGACGTTGACGACCGCGGGACCATAGGCGTCCACCAGCGCCGAGAAGTTCGGCAGCGCGGCAGTGGCCGCGAGTTCCGCGGGCGAAGCAACGGCGGGCGCGGGCGCCACCTGCCCGGCAGCAGCCGGATCCGCGGCTTCGGCGGTCGCCGACGGCGGTTGAGTGCAGGCGGCGGCAAGAACGAGCAACACGACCGGCACGAGCCGGCGCATGGGTGCGTGCATGGATGCTCCGGTATGAAGAATGGCTGCCGCGCTGTGACAGCTCCGCAGTCTGCAAGTTGCATGCATGCGCATTAGTATTGCATCAAATGAGGCCCTGGATCCCGTTCCTCGCGCTCGCGGCGTGGCTGACCGCCCCCGCGCTCGCGGATTCGCTCCCCCCGGCGACGCGCGCGGCACTCACCCGCCTCAATGTCCCCGAGGCCGCCATCAGCATCGTGGTGCGGGATGTCGCGGATGGCCGGCGTGTGCTCGAACTCAATCCCGAATTTCCGCGCTCGCCGGCATCGACCATGAAGCTGTTGCCGACCTGGGCGGCGCTCGATCTGCTCGGCCCGGCCTATGCCTGGAAGACCCGTGCCTACGCCGACGCCCCGGTCGTCAAGGGCGTGCTCAAGGGCAACCTCTACCTGCAGGGCGGCGGCGACCCGCTGCTGACGATCGAGCGATGGTGGCGCTTCGTAAACGACCTGCGGCAGACCGGACTGCGCAGCATCGAGGGCGACATCGTCATCGATCAGTCGCGGTTTGTCGCTCAGGACGAGCGCCCGGAAGACTTCGACGGCCAGTTCTGGCGCACGTACAACGTCCTGCCCGATGCGTTGCTCGTGAATTGGCAATCCTCGGACTTCACGATCCGACCCGCGGATGACGGCCAGGGTATCGACCTCGCGATCGAGCCGTTTCCGGAGGGGTTGGTCATCGAGAACCGCGTGCGGCTCACGAGTGGCCGCTGCGTCGGCCAGAACCGGCGGGTCGCCTACGGGATCGAGCCCGAGCGCCCTGACCACGTGGTCGCGACCGGCAAGCTTTCGGCAAGTTGCGGCCCGCAGACCCAGCGACTCGCGATCATGGAGCCCGCGCAGTACGCCTGGGGCACCTTCGTGACCCTGTGGCGACAGCTCGGCGGACAGTTCCGGGGCGGCATGCTGCGCGCCCCGACGCCGCCGAACGCCCGCCTGCTGCTGACCCACGAATCCGAGCCGCTCTCGGAGATCGTGCGTGTGACCAACAAGTACTCGAGCAACATGATGGCACGCTCGCTGGTGCTCGCGATCGCCGCGGAGATGAACGGCACGCCCGCGGACACCGTAGCCGGCGAGGCGACCATCGTCGGCTGGCTGAGGACGCGCGGGCTCGAGTTCCCGGAGCTGGTGATCGGCAACGGTTCCGGCCTGTCGCGCGAGGCGCGCATGTCCGCCGACAGCATGGCGAAGCTCCTGGCGGGCGCGCGCGCGAGCCGCTTCGCGCCGGAATTCCTCACCTCGCTGTCGCTGGGCGGGCTTGACGGCACGCTGCAGGAGCGATTCCGGGAAATCGACGACCCGAGCCGCATCCGCATGAAGACGGGCACCTTGCGCGACGTCAGCACCATCTCGGGCTACGTCACCGGCCGGTCCGGAAAGGTCTACGCCGTGGTCGTGTTCGTGAACCACCCCGGGGCGCAGAACGGCGTCGGCGAGCCGATCCAGGCGAGCGTCATCGACTGGGTCCTGAAGCAGTAACCCAGGAGGATCAATGCACATTTCACGGCGCGACTTCATCACGACCACGGTGGTCGGGCCCCTTGCGCTCGGCGCGGGAGCAGCTGCGGCGGCGAATGCGGCTGCAGCAGGCGCGGGATCCTCCGCGACCGCGGGCAAGCGGCCGATCATCGTCTCGTCCGGCAATGGCTACGACTACCTCGATGCCGCCTACGAATTCCTGAAGGACGGCGGCGACACGCTCGATGCCGCGATCCGCGTGGTCAAGGGCCCCGAGGACGACCCGAATGAAGACAGTGTCGGGCTCGGGGGATTGCCCAACGAGGAAGGCGTCGTCGAGCTCGACGCCTGCTGCATGCACGGCCCCAGCCGGCGCGCGGGGTCGGTCGGCGGCGTGCGCAACATCCGCAACGTCTCTTTGGTCGCGAAGGCGGTCATCGAGCACACCGGCCACGTGATGCTGGTCGGCGAAGGCGCCGAGCGATTCGCCGCCGCCATGGGTTTTGCCCGCGAGAACCTCCTGACCCAGCGCTCGCGCAAGACCTGGCTGCTCTGGAAGGAGTTCCACTCGAGCGACGACTGGTGGGGGCCGGGCCTCGCCCATCCTGACTGGCGCGCGCCGGAGAACATCGCCGCGAGCGATGCGCGGGAGCAAGGCATCCGCCGGCTCGCCGAGCGCGCGGCCGACCTCGGGATCGAGCCCGAGTACCGGATGGCTGCGGTCCGCAAGGTGTTGTTCCCGCCGACCGGGACGATCCATTGTTCCGCGCTCGACGAGCAGGGCGCGATGTCCGGTATCACGACGACCAGCGGGCTCGCCTACAAGCTGCCGGGTCGCCTCGGCGACTCGCCGGTCATCGGCGCCGGCTGCTTCACCGACCAGGACGTCGGTTCTGCCGGAGCGACCGGCAGCGGCGAGGAGAACATCAAGGTGGCGGGCGCCCACACGATCGTGGAGAACATGCGCCACGGCATGTCGCCCCTCGATGCCGGCATGGACGCGCTGAAGCGCATCGTGCGGAACTACGGCGGCGACAAGCAGCGGCTTCGCTTCATGGACATGACGTACTACATCCTCCGCAAGGACGGAGCGTACGCCGGCGTATCGCTCTGGGAGGGCTATGAGCCGGGCAAACCGCACAGGATCGCCGTGCACGACGGTTCGCAGCGGTCGGAGCCGACGATTCCGCTGTTCGCGGGCGCGTCGCAGGAATTTCCCCCGTTTCCGAAGGTACCGGCAGAGCGGCTGAAGGAGATCAGCTAGACTCGCCGCGCGCGCGGTCTGCGCCGTTACGGCAGATTGACGCTCGTTGTGCCGTCCGCGGCGACAACCACGCTGCCATTCGCCGTCCAGGCCATCGTCTCGAATACCGGCTGGCCGCTCGTGGCCGAGGGATCGTACTCGCTGACCTCCGGAGACGCATCGACATCGAAGTTACAGGTCGCGGCGACGCTGTAGTCCCCGGCTTCGACGAACGCGATGTGGTAGTGCGCCACGGAATTGACTCCGTCGAACTCCAGCGGCAGGTAGACGACCGGGTCGGCGCCGTCGTCTGCGCTGCCGTCGGCATCATCCGGCGTTGCGTCGTGGCCCAGGAACAGATAGACACCGCCACTGCAGTCTCCCGGCGAGGCGCCATCACCGAGCTGCGCGGTCGCCAGCGCCGCGAGGTCGACGTCGCCGTCGATGTCTCCGGCCTCCAGCTCATCCAGCAGCCGGAGTACCGGCTTCAGGACGTAGTTGGGCTCGAGTCCGGGCGGCTCGATGATCGACTTTCTGAGGTCGAAGTCCGCGACCAGGCGCGTGATGCCGCCGGCGGCGACCGTGAAGGGCCGGTTGATCTTCAGCCCGCTCTGCGAGCCGCTCGGAATGAACAGCGGGAACTGCTCGCCGCTTGCGAACTTGATGAATGATCCATCGCCGAGATTCTGCTCGGCGAGCACGTCGAGTCTCATCCACTGGTAGCTGCCCGCATCGACCTCCACGCCATCGAGCAGATTGACGGTCGCGCCGTTCTGGTAGGCGAGCAGGTCGATCGCCCGCGGCTCGTCGAACTCGATCCTGCGGGTCGAGCCCGCGTGATGCAGCTCGACGGCCCTGAACACGATGACCACCTCGGTCGCGCCGTCGACCGGTGCGTCGCCGATCGCCAGCATCAGGCTGCCGGTTGTCCCACCGCTGCCGCCGCTTTCGCTGCAGCCGGCCAGCAGGGTTGCGCAAGCCACTATCGCGGCCACAAGTGCCGGCGTCTTCATGACGGACTCTCCGGCACCCGACGCCGCCCAGTATGTATGCCCGGGGAGCCGGGACTCGCGGACCTCCGTCGTCGCCTGACGACATTCCCCATGTTCCGTCAAATCGGGCGCCGCAATACGCGGCCATTGGACTTAACGCCCGCGAATCACGAAGACAGCGAAGGATTCGTTCAGCACGGTTCGCCAGCCGGCGGCGTATTCACGCCGTAGAATCGGCGCGATTTCGCCGAGCGCCACCCAGCCGCCGTGCGTGAGCGTGATGCGGCTGCCGTCACCGGCGGCCTCGAACGTGACATCGATCCACTGCGCGGACTCCGGCTCCCGGCCGGGGTGCCAGGAAAAACGCAGGCGGCGGCCCGGCTCGAGCAGCTCCATCGTGCCCCAGCGGTGCCAGGTACCGTCCGGCGCCCGCTCTTCCACCGCGCCGCCGGGATCCAGGGTCATGCGGCAGGTCGTCGCAGCGTCACGCGACAGGGAGTGGGTCTTCACCGGCCACCAGTCCGCGAAACGCGAAGCGAACGTTGCGAAGACCACCGCGGGCGGCGCCGGCAGGTCCACGCAGAGGACGATGGGCTCGATCGGCGTCGCGCCGGCCGAAGCCAGTGAACCGGCCGGAACGGTGGCGGTGTCGCCCGGAGAATCGCTCACGACTTTCCGAGAATCCGCTCGAGCCGGTCGCACGCAGGCTAGGCGTACTGGCCCGCGGCCGCGGCCAGCTCCTCCGCCACGCGCGCACGCAGCGACGGCGGCGCCAGCACCTCGACGCCGGCACCGTGACGCAGCAGGTCCATCACCAGCTCCGGCTCGCGGCTGTAGGGCAGCTCGAGGACGTAGCTGCCGTCCGCCTCGATGCGCCCGACCTGCCGCGAGTGCCAGACCTCGTCCGCGACCCAGCGCGCGCTCTCGGGCGTGAAGCGCAGCACCGCGGTCTCGGTTTCCTCGCCGGCGAAGATTCCGTAGCCGGCGCCGAGCGCGCGGTCAAGCTCGGCGTCGGACAGGTCGTGCGCGGCTGCCTGTTCCACGCGAGCGTGCAATACCGCGTCCACGGCGAAGGTGCGCAGCGCCTCCTTGCCGTGATCCCAGGCGTCCAGGTACCAGTTGTAGCGGTAGTGCACGAGCCGCTGCGGGGACACCGTGCGCCCGGTGACCTCGCCGTCCCCGCGCCGAAGGTGACGGATGAACGCCTGTCGCCGCCCGAGCAGCGCGAGCGAGAGCGCCTCGAACACGTCGCGATTCACGCGCCGCGTGCCGAGCGTCAGCACCCGGATGCGGCGGCGGATCTCGCGGTGTCCGCGATCGCCGCTCTCGAGCAGCGCGGCGAGCCGCGCCCGCAGCGGCGCAAGCTGGCGCGCGAGCAGCCCCGAGCCCAGCGTGTCGAGCAGGTGGTCGATCTCGAGCAGCGCGTACACTTCCGCCGGGCTGAACCACACGCCGGGCAACTCCGACTGCTCGGCCGCGGGATCGAGCACGTACGCCTGGCGCTCGCGCGACCAGATCACGGGCACGTTCAGGCGGTCGCGCAAGTACTCGAGGTCGCGCTTGAATGTCGCATGCGAGATCTCGAGGTCCTCCTCGATCTCGCGGCGGGTCAGCGCGCCTTTCTCGATCAGCCGCCTCCGGATGCGGTAGAAGCGTTCGGTCCGGTCCACGGGTTCAGGGTACCGGAACGACGCGCAGGATCTCCCCCGCGTCCTCGTCGGTCACGAGGTAGAGCGCGCCGTCCGGACCCTCGCGCACGTCGCGCACGCGCCTGCCGATGCCGATGCGCTCCTCGTGCAGCACCATTCCGTCCGGCTCGACGGCGAGGCGCACGAGTTGCGCGGCCGCGAGCGCGCCGATGAACAGCTGGCCCTGCCAGGCCGGGTAGCCGTGTCCGTCGTGGAATGCCATGCCCGAGGGGCCGATCGACGGCACCCAGTACTGCGCCGGCTGCTCCATGCCCTCTTTCGCCGTGCCCTCGCCGATCGCCGGGCCGCTGTACTCGCGGCCATAGGTGATGACCGGCCAGCCGTAGTTCCGCCCGGCGCGCGCGATGTTGATCTCGTCGCCGCCCCGCGGGCCGTGCTCGTGCGTCCATAACTCGCCCGTGACCGGGTGCAGCGCGGCGCCCTGCACGTTGCGGTGGCCGTACGACCAGACCTCCGGCAGCGCATCCTCGCGGCCGGCGAAGGGATTGTCCGCCGGCACGCCGCCGTCGGGCGCGATGCGCGCGATCTTGCCGATGTGCGTGCCGAGGTCCTGGGCCTTGTCGCGCTCCGAATTGCGCTCGCCGGTCGTGACGAACAGGTTGCCGTCGCGCGCGAACACGAGCCGCGAGCCGAAATGGTGGTCACTGCGGATCTTGGGCTGCTGGCGGAAGATCACCCTCAGGTCTGCGAGCCGCGCGCCGTCGAGCCGCGCGCGCGCCACGGCAGTGCCGTTCGTGCCATCCGGTCCCGGCTCGGCGTACGACAGGTAGATGGTCGAATTCTCCGCGAAGCGCGGGTCGAGGACCACGTCGAGGAGCCCCCCCTGCCCCTCGGCATGCACGGCCGGGACCCCGGCGAGCGGCTCCGAGAGCGCGCCGTCCTGCGCGACCAACCTGAGGCGTCCGGGGCGCTCGGTGACGAGCATGCGCCCGTCCGGCAGGAAGGCGAGCGACCAGGGGTGCTCGAGGCCGCTTGCGAACGTCGTGACCGCGACCTTTGTCTCGCCGCTCAGCGCCATGTGGGGCGCGTCCTGGCAGGCGGCCGTGCCGGCCACCGCGAGCAGCAGCGGGTACAGGCGGCGTTCGACCATCGTGCGGATCCTCATTGTCGTAGTTCCTTGCTTCCTTACGCCGCGCCGGCGACGCGCGTGATGATGTAGCCGCCGGACTTGGCGTCGAACTCGAGATCGATCAGCTTGCGCTCACGCGCCTCCTCGAGCAGGTTACCGAAGGTCCTGAAGCCGTAATAGCTCTCGTTGAAACCGGGCTTGCGGCGCTTGATCGCCTGCTTGACCATCGACCCCCAGACTTTCTCCTCGGCGTCGCGCTCGGCGAACAGGTCCTCGGCGGTCTCCATCATGAGCTCGATGCCCTCCTGGCGCCGGTCGTCGGTGCCGGCCGGCGCCTTGGGCGCGGTCTTCGCGACCTTCTCCTTGCGGGCGCTCTTCGCGCGGCCCTCGCCGCGCACCAGGTCGTCGTAGTAGATGAATTCGTCGCAGCCGCTGATCAAGAGATCCGAAGTCGAGTTCTTCACGCCGCAGCCGATCACGAGCTTGTTGTTCTCGCGCAGCTTCGCGACCAGCGGCGAGAAATCGGAGTCGCCGCTGATGATCACGAAGCTGTCGACATGCGACTTCGTGTAGCACAGGTCGAGAGCGTCGACGACCATGCGGATGTCGGCGGAGTTCTTGCCGGACTGGCGCACATGCGGGATCTCGATCAGCTCGAAGGCCGCCTCGTGCATCGCGCGCTTGAACTCGTGATAGCGCTCCCAGTTGCAGTAGGCCTTCTTGACGACGATGTTGCCCTTGAGCAGCAGCCGCTCGAGCACCTTGCGGATGTCGAAGCTCGCCATTTTCGCGTCGCGCACGCCGAGCGCGACATTCTCGAAGTCGCAGAATACCGCCAGGATGCGGGTGTCGGCTCGCCGCTCGGCGTTCATTCCTCGCCCGCCGCGGGCTTCCAGGCGGATGCGAGTTCCTGCTGCTTGCGCGGCGGCACCGGGTCGTAGTGCGACAGCTGCAGCGTGAAGCTGCCCTCGCCACCGGTCAGCGCCTTGAGGCGATTCTGGTAGTCGGTGACTTCGGCGAGCGGCACGAACGCGGACACGACTATGCGGCCCCGCGCGCGTGCCTCGTTGCCGTCGATGCGCGCGCGGCGGGTGGCGAGGTCGGCCGTGATGTCGCCCATGACCGTGCCGGGCGCATTGATCTCGACGTGCACGATCGGCTCCAGCACCGCCGGGCCGGCCTTCTGTACCGCGTCCAGGAAAGCCTTGCGGCCGGCCGAGACGAACGCGACTTCCTTCGAGTCGACCGAGTGGTACTTGCCGTCGTACACCGACACGCGGATGTCCTGCAGCGGGAAGCCGGCGACGGCACCCTCGGCGAGCGCGTGACGGATGCCCTTCTCCACCGCCGGGATGAACTGGTTCGGGATCGAGCCGCCGACGACATCGTCCACGAACTCGAAGCCGCTGCCGCGCGCGAGCGGCTCGATCCTGAGGTACACCTCGCCGAACTGACCGGCGCCGCCGGTCTGCTTCTTGTGGCGGTGGTGGCCCTCGGCCGGGCGCGTGATCGTCTCGCGATACGGGATCGCGGGCGGACGGGTCTTGACCGAAACGCCGTAGCGCTCGGTCATGCGCTCGGTCATGACCCGCAGGTGCAGGTCGCCCATGCCGTACAGCACGGTCTCGTTGAGCGAGGTGCTGTGCTCGACGCGCACACAGGGATCCTCGGCCGTGAGCTTGTGCAGCGCCTCGGCGAGCTTGTGCTCGTCGCCGCGGCGCTCGGGCTCGATCGCGACGCCGAGCATCGCCGGCGGGTAGGTCATCGGCTCGAGGTGGAAGTGATCCTCGTCGTGCGAGTCGTGCAGCACCGCGTCGAAGTGCAGTTCGTCCAGCTTGGCCACGGCGCAGATGTCGCCTGGCACGGCCTGCGGTACTTCCGCGTGGTCCTTGCCCTGCATGCGGAACAGGTGCGCGACCTTCACGGGCTTCCTGCCGTCGCCGACGAACAGCTGGCTGCCGCCGCGGACCGTGCCCTGGTGCACACGGAACAGGCCGAGCTTGCCGACGAATGGGTCCATGATGATCTTGAAAACGTGCGCCACGGCGTGACGGCCGGGATCCGGTCGAACATTCACGCGCTCTGCTGCAGCACCCTCGCCCTTCAGGAACGGCGGCGGGTTGCCCTCGGCGGGATTCGGCATGAGCCGCGCGATGACTTCGAGCAGCTCCGCAACGCCCGCGCCGGTCTCCGCGGAGACGAAGCAGACGGGCACGAGGTGCCCCTCGCGCAGCGCCTTCTCGAAGGGATCGTGCAGCTGCTCCGGCGCGAGCTCTTCGCCCTGTTCGAGGTACAGGGCCATGAGGTCGTCGTCCACCTCGACGACCTGGTCGACGATCCGGGTATGCGCCTCCTGCACCGAGGAAAAATCCGTCGCCTCGCCGGTGTTGTGAAAAAAGCAGTCGATGACCTTCGCGCCGCCGCCCGCCGGCAGGTTGACCGGCAGGCATTCGCTGCCGAACTGCTCGCGGATCTCGTCGAGCACCGCCCCGGGATTGGCTTCGCGGGCATCGATCTTGTTAATCACGATCAGGCGGGCGAGGCTGCGGTCACGGGCGGCGTCCATCATGCGCTGCGTCATCGGCTCGACACCGGCGACGGCGCTCACCACGACCGCGGCGGTTTCGACCGCCTCCAGAATGGGCAACGTCCTGCCGATGAAGTCCGGGTAACCCGGAGTGTCGGCCAGGTTGACGTGACAATTGCCGGTCTCGAGCCAGCACAGGGTCGCATCCACGGAGTGCAGCAGCCGGCGGGCTTGCGGATCGTGGTCCGTCACCGTGGTGCCGCGGGCGAGGCTGCCCTTGGCCCTGATGCTGCCTGCCGCGAGCAGGAGCGCCTCCGCAAGCAGGGTCTTGCCCGCGCCCGCGTGCCCGACCAGGGCCATGTTGCGTATGTCGCCGGTCGCTTTCGCCATCCTGTCCCCCGCCTGCCCGGCGACCGCCGGTTTTTCAAAAAGAATAACACCGAAGGCCCCCGCTCGCTTGCGCGACCCGGAAGGGACGGGCAAACTTCCGGGACCGGATGAACAAGGCCCCGGGACGGGGGCCCGCGGGGGACTGCATGGCGATTTCGATCAAGGGCGACAGCGGCGATCCCATGGTGGAGCCGAACGTCATCCCGCTCGTCGACATCATGCTGGTGCTGCTGATCATCTTCATCATCACCATCCCGGTCATGACCCATGCGGTCAAGATCGACCTGCCGCGCGACAACCCGAATCCGCCCGACGTGCCGCCCGAGGTGGTGCGCATCTACGTCGAGTACGACGGCTCGATCTTCTGGAACGGCACGCCGATCAACCCGCAGATACTGCGCGACTACGTCGCGGTCGAGAACACCAAGGATCCGCAGCCGGAGGTGCACGTCGATGCGCACCGCCGCGTGCCGTACGTGTACGTCGCCAACGTGCTGTTCACGCTGCAGCGGGGCGGACTGCAGAAAGTCGGCTTCGTCGCCGGCGGCAGCGCTCCGGAAGCCGCGCCCGCCTCCTGACGCGGTCACCTGCAGGCGCGGGCCATGAAACGGTCCGTGATCGCCGTCCTGGCGCTTGCGGCCGCATCGGGCGCGGCCTTCGTTTCATCCGCGGATGAACTGCTCCGGCGCCGCTTCGAGCTTCCGAACCGCGACACGCTCGAATTGACCTTGCCCGTCGGCTGGACCGACAGCCTGCAACAGCCGGAAGGCGGCGGACCCCCGACCATCGAGATCGCCGTCAGCAGGGACGGGCCGCCCCAGGTCTTCGTCACCCCCGAGTGGCCCGATCCGCTCGCCAGGGAGATCCGCGAGCTGCCGGCCCTGCGCGACGCGGTCCGCAATCTTGCGGAGCGGATCCAGCCGCAGGCCGCGGAGTCCCGGATTGAAGTGCGCCTGCTCGGCGGCACGGAGGGGAGCGGCTACTACTTCACGGCAACCGAGCGCGATGCCGGCCCCGGCGACTTTAGGTTCATGAGCCAGGGCGCGCTGCAGGTGGCCGGGCTGACGCTTTGGTTCACGATCCTGACCCGCGAGGGGGAGGACACGGTCGCGGTCCAGGCGCTCGCGATGCTGCAATCCGCGGCGCATCACCGCACGGGACTGGACCAGCTCTGAAGCGTGGCGCACGCACCGCTGACCGCACGGTCCACTCCCCGCCCGGCGCCCGAACGCGCTCAGCCGCCAAGGAACATCGCAAGCTCCTGAAGGTACCGCGGATCCATGTCGAGGTCGTTGTGGCGGGCCCCTTCAAGCACGACGACGCGCGGCACGGAGCGGAACGCGCCGATGAGAGCATCCGAGCGGGCGCGCGGAATCACCTCGTCCGCTTCCGCGATCACGACCAGCGTTGTGGCCGAAACCAGCGGCGCGTGCGTGGCTGACTCGAAGCGGTCGAGCATCAGAAGTCCGACCGGCAGCCAGCCGAAGTGATCGCGCGCGACCGCCACGAGGCTGTCAAAGGGCGTAACCAGGGCGAGACGGCTGACCTCGCGCTCGCTCGCGAGCCGGACGGCGACACCGCTACCAAGACTGCGGCCGACCACGGAGATCTTCGCGTGGCGCGGTCGCAGCAGGTCATAGAGGGCGACGGCGTCGCTGCAAAGCGCAACCTCCGACGGGCTGCCGGAGCTGCCGCCATATCCTCGGTAATTGACGAAGTAGAGCGAATGTTCCGGCAGCAGCGCGGCGAAATGGCCGATGCTCGCGCCGACGTCTTCGGCATTCCCGCCGAAGTAGAGCAGCGCCGCCCCGCCGGGCCGCTCCACTGCCCAAACCTTGAGCTCGGCATCCGTGACCGCGACGCGCAGGGGTGTCGCGCCCGGTACCGCGGAGTCGCGCACCGGGAAATAGATCTGCGACCGCTGCGTCGCGAACAGCAGCAGGCACAGGCCGGCATAAAGGCCCACGGGTACCGCGACGAGCAGGAGCAGGAAGCGCAAGGATCGCACCATCAGGCACTATCATGCAGCTGGACGGCAATGCGCGAAAAGGTCGACTTCTCGCGCAACACGAGACCGGCGCCGATTGTAAGCCCTCGCCAGCCACTGCATGATCCGCCCGTGACGACGGATAGACTCGAAGCACAGCGCGTGATCGTCGGGGGAAGCTTCGAAATACGGCGCGCACTGCCGCACCGGCACCGCCGCATGGTGGGCGCCTGGTGCTTCCTCGACCACGCGGGGCCCGCGGACTACGCGCCAGGCCGGGGTCATTGGCCCGCACCCGCACATCGGGCTGCAGACGTTCAGCTGGATGGTCGAGGGCAGCATCCTGCACACGGACAGCCTGCGGTACAGGCAGTGGATTCATCCGGGCCAGGTCAACCTCATGACCGCGGGCTGCGGCATCTCGCACGCCGAGGAGTCGGGCGCCGACGCACCGGGCCGGTTCCAGCTCGCCCAGCTCTGGATCGCGCTGCCGGATGCCGAACGCCATCGGGGACCCTCCCTCCGGCATTATCCGGAGCTCCCGGTGCTCGAGCGCGGCGGATTCCACATCACGGTGCTCGCCGGCCGCTTCGCAGGCGAGCGTGCGCCGACTGAGGTTTTCTCCCCGCTGGTCGGCATCGATCTCGCGGCCGCGGGCCCGGCGCGCACCGAGCTCGCGCTCGATCCTGAATTCGAGCACGGCACGATAGCCCTCGAGGGCGAGGTCACGGTAGGCGGAAAACCGCTCGCGGCCGGCACCTTGCTCTACTTCGGGGCGGGTCACGAGCGGCTCGCCGTCGAAGCCCGCGCCGCCGCGCGCCTGCTCCTGATCGGCGGCCGGCCGTTTGGCGAAGAGATCCTCTTGTGGTGGAACTTCGTCGCCCGCACATACGCCGAGATGGAGCAGGCGACCCGCGACTGGCAGGAAGGTGACCGCTTCGGGCAGGTGCGCGGCGCGCGTGGCGCGCGGCTCGTCGCGCCGGACCTCAAGGGGCTCCGGCTCCGGGATTCGCGTTGAAGGAGTCGGCCGTAATGCGACAGGTCATTGCCGTCCACGATGCCGCCCCGCCCCACTGGGTCGGCGATGGCTTCCCGGTGCGTTCGATCTTCTCCTACGACGGACTGGGCCGCGAGCCGCTCTCGCCGTTCCTCATGCTCGACTATGCCGCCCCGTGCCATTTCGAGCCGGCGCCGCCCGCGCCGTGCCGGCCGGTATTCGTCGGCCCGAGGCCGTGCATGACCTCGTGCATCAGGATGTGCGAGAAGAAGGCCTCGAAGTCGACGTGCGGCTGGTCGCCGGCGGCCAGCGCGACGCTCGAGATCGGCACCAGCGTGCGGTCGAACTTCGCCTGCTGGTAGTTCTTCAGCATCATGCGCTTCGAGCCCATCTCGGCGACGATGCGCTCGTCGTTCGGCAGGTTGAAGGCGGCGGTCTGCACGTCGTGGTTGCCGTCGCCGGCGGAGAACACGACGTTGACCACCCGCATCGGCGCAAGCCCGCCGAGCTGCTTGCGGCGATAGGCCGGGTCAATGGGCAGTCGGTCCTCGAGCCACTGCAGCTCGCCGCCGAAGCGCTCGAGCTTCGCGGTCGCCTCGTCGTCCCGGACCGCGATAAAGGCCTCGAACGCCGCCTTGTAGTTGAACCAACCGTCCTCGTAGACCTCGTACAGCCCGATCGTAGGCTCGACGGCGGCGTCGAGCTTCATCCAGGCGACGTCGCTCGCGTAGTAGTCGTTGGAGAGGAAGGCCTCCGCCCGCGACTCGAGGAAGGCTTGCAGCGTCGCCTTCCCCGTCGCCGCGGCTGCGGCGCGCAGCTCCGCCGCCATCTCCGCGAGCTCGCCCTGGTAATCGAGGCTGTAGGGCACGGCGAGGAACCGGCCTGCCGCGTCGCGACGGATCGTGGTGAAGAATCCAGTGGCTGCCGCGCGCTCTGCCTCGGGCAGACCGGCGAGCCAGGATTCCACCTCGGCGCGTGTCGCGCCCGCCGGGTAGAAGTTACCGGCCTCCGGTTTCGCGGGGGCGCCGGGAATGAAGATGGCGTTGTCGTCGAGCCGCGACCAGGGTCCCCGGTTGATGAGGAAATATTCGAGGCGCGCGCGGCCGAGCGGCGTGTCGTCCTCCATCAGGCGCAGCAGCATCGGCGCGTTGCCCGCCCACATCTGGCGCATGAACAGCGCGTCGGTCATGCGCGCCGCGCGGATGAGGTGCGCGAGCGCGCGGCGTTCGCCCTCGGGCAGGCTCCCGACGTCGACACGGATGTCGACCGGCGCAAAGCGCGCCGCCATCTGGTTGAGCCGCGTGATCTCCGGCGGCAGCCGTATGCCCTGCGCGCCTGCGAGCGCCGGCAGGAGTGCGAGGCAGGCAACCAGCGTGCGCATCATTGCGCGAGGTTACACTATCGGCTTTCACGGATGGACACGTGAATCCAGCAGCGCTGGCGCTCGCCGCTCCCCTGCTCCTCGCCGCCTGCGCCGCCGCGACGCCGCAGCGCAGCAGGCCCGGCTACCGGTACTACGTCACCGGCAATCCCGCCGATGTCGTGAGGCCGACCCGCGGACTCTGGGTTGCGCAGGGCGGCGGCGACGACGTGGACGCGAATTACGTGCGCATGGGCGCCTACGGCGGCGGCGGCGACTTCGTCGTCCTGCGCGCCTCGGGCGACGACGACTACAACGACTATATCTTCGACCTGTGCCGATGCGACTCGGTCGAAACGATCGTGTTCGACCAGCGTGCTGCTGCCTTGGACCCGTTCGTCATTGCGACGATCCGCAACGCCGAGGCGGTCTTCATCGCGGGCGGCGATCAGTCGAACTACGTGCGCCACTGGAAGGACACGCCGGTCGAGGACGCCATCAACTTTGTCGCTGCGAAGCCGGCCCCGATCGGCGGCACCAGCGCCGGCATGGCGGTGATGGGCGAATTCGTCTATTCCGCCGAGGGGCGCGAAAGCCTGACCTCCGGGGTCGCGCTCACCGACCCCTATGCGCCCGACCTGACCCTCGCGCGCAACTTCATCGCGCTGCCCGGACTCGAGAACACCCTGTTGGACCAGCACCTGCAGGAACGCGACCGCATCGGCCGCACGGTCGCCCTGCTCGCCCGCCTGCAGCAGGACGGCTGGTCGGCGGCGCCGCGGGCCATCGCGGCCGACCGGGAGACGGCGGTACACATCGACCCGGCGACGGGGACGGTGCAGGTCTTTGCGACCGCGGACCACCCGACGCCTTACGCGTATTTCATGGCGCCGCAAGGGCCACCGCCTGCGTGCATTCACGGGCAGCCGCTCACGACCGCGCCGATTTCCGTGTATCGCGTCGGGCCCGGGGGACGCTTCGACATCGCAAGCTGGCAGGGCACCGGCGGCATCGCCTATGGCCTGCGCGCGCAGGATGGCGAACTGCATTCGTCGCGCGAAAACAACTACTGAGGGCGTGTACTGACCCACCGGTTTCTGCACAGGTCAGGCCGCTAAAGCATACGCCATAGCGGGGGTTTTCATGCCGAGGGCCTGGTGGGGCCGACGGTGGTTGTAGAAGCGGATCCACTCTCCAATGACACG